>ENA-OREN01000817-OREN01000817.1-marine-metagenome-genome-assembly--contig:-NODE-817-length-41531-cov-9.050176_pt1 | contig 41531 bp, 40 predicted proteins | sample MGYA00248624_ERZ508555 | MGnify/ENA primary metagenome ERZ508555 (study PRJEB26222, sample SAMN06267773) | marine metagenome | isolation source: Saanich Inlet, British Columbia, Canada | place... | reverse complement strand
ATTACCTCGCCCATTTCTTTATACGTTTCCTTTTGAGATCTATATCCATAATAATAAGTATTCATATGTCTTCGCCAATCTTCATTGAATTGACTAACACTAATTCCAGTAGCTTTTTTAAAACCGCCACCAAAACTAAAAACATTAAATCCATTACGGTATTCTAGCGTTTGTGCAATTGTGGAATCCCCAAATCGATCAGCCCAATACAGCATTTTTGAAAAACCATCATGATGTGGATCCATTGTATCCATTTTGTTTACAAGTACATGTGCTTTATGGGAAAGATCCGCTCTATAGGGGCGCCAACTTTCAGTTTCATATTCTGCTGTCCCCTCCACGACCCAACCTGGAAGCCCTGAAATAAGTTGTCCCATAGGTTCAGGTAACCATGATTTAATTTTATGCAAAAGTACAATATGTTGAAGCTCATGAGCTAAAACTTGTTCAAGCCATTTTCCTTTTTCAAGCCAAATAGCTGCATCATTTTGATCAACCCATATAAAGGTTTGATAGGTCCATATTGCAAAACCATTCATGATCTCATCTTCAGTTGTAAAAATAATATCTATCTTAGGTATAGTATCTACTTCCATTTGGACAAGCAATGTTGGAAGGTAGTGCTCCGCAAGAATAGCGCCCTCATTAGCAATTTCTTCAATGCCTTGATGGTAATGAACATTGAAATGTTTTGTAGAAATAGTCTGCCATTTTAATTCGGGATGGGCACGACCAGAAAGCATGGCTGTATTTTGTGCGCTACCAATTGTAAAAACACTAATAAGTAAAAAAGTTAATCTGCTCATTTTAATTCCTGTTTTTTATTTACCATCTTTTGCTAAGGCTTACATGTGGAAAGCCTAAAAAATCAGTAGGTCGATCATCGCTATAAGTCCTGATTGTAATATTAAACCCAATATTTAAAATTGAATTATTTGAAAAGTTTTTTTGAAAACCAAGAGAACCAGAAGGAAGGGTTAAAATATTTTTACCCATCCCTGCAGCCCTATATAATGAGACAACACCATAACCTTTGTCAAAGATAAAGGGGCGGTCTATCAATTTAAATTTAACACCCACCGAAAATATATTTGCTATAAACCCAGTACCCAAACCAATAAAAAGCTCATGTTGTTTAATGTTTAATAAGGTTCGAGAATATCCAATAAAAGTTATACCAGTTTTATGATCAAAAAGCCCGCGAGACAAATAATTTTTTGGTTGTTCTAAAGCCTTTTCTTTTTCAAGGGAGACCTCTTGCGCAACGCCAAAACTAATAACGCCTAAAAATAAAATTCGTTTAATCATATCAAAAACTTATAACTAATCGTCTATTAATTAAAGCATTTCAATTAAGGAAGTTTCAAACCTACCCATCATTCCAGAAAGAAAACCCCCCCGCTACTTGATAGTAAATCAAGAATCTACTTTATCTTGAAAAATATCTTCTATCAACATCTCAAATAGCCTAGCAGCTTTGAACGCAAGTGGTAAACTTGGATCAAACTTCCCTTTTTCAATAGCATTGATTGTTTGTCTTGAAACATCTAGTTCCTCAGCCAACTTAGCCTGAGTCCAATCTCGTTCAGCTCGTAGTACTTTTAATCGATTTTTCATTGGTATCGCCTGTTGCCTAGGATAATTCCAATAATGTAGGTAAACCCCATCAACATGATAAGGTGGGGAATTTGCGGTTCGAAAGAAATGAGTTTAATGTCTTCCAGAAGCTCATAGCTCATGCCAACCACCAATCCAACACCAAGTGTAAGCGCCATGGCCTCAAGCTGAATTTTTCGCATCAGTTCATCCACTGCATTCAGGTACCGTTTATTCGCCAAAATCATTCCAAATCCAATCCCAAGGTGAATCAGAACTCCGACAATAGATAGCGATGTGTTGAAATTCCATAGGAATTTTGGGCCAAAAGCTGCCACCGCCGTTGACAAAACCCAAGTACCTGTCCAAAACCCAAGACGAATAGTGTGTGTTTTAGTACGAGCTGTCAAATTACCCGAATCTTTCATTTGTTTGTTCATAAGTCTACTTCCTTTGTCATAATGTAATGTTTACTTTACTTAATATTAAGCTTAACAATTCATAAGTGTCAAGTTTATTTCACATATTGTTTAGTAAACATTACATTTTAATCAGAAAAGATTCAAATATCCACCCATATTGAAACCTACTCAATGAATTTAACAACAACCTTACCTTTAGCTCGTCCTTTGGATAGATATTCAAGAGCCTGAATACTTTCATCAAATTTATAAGTTTTATCTATTACTGGTTTTATTGAACCGGACTCATATAGTTCTACTAACTTTTTTAATTGGTCACCATTTGGTGACATTAAAAGGAACCTGTATTTGGCTCCAATTTTAGAGGCCGCATTGGTGACTTTTTTTGCTTTTAGTCTTAGTAAAAATCGTATGATCCTATTTAAGCCAAGTTGTTTTGTTGTAATGCTATCGACATCTCCTGCAATAGAGACAACTCTCCCACCTTTTTTTAAGACCTTAAAAGAATCTAGAGTATACTTACCACCTAGAGTATCAAACACAACATCAAATTTCGGACCTTCTTCAAGGTAGCTTTGCTTTGTATAGTCAATAATATTGTCAGCCCCCAGTTTTTGTACTAAGCCAATATTTTTAGTGCTAGTAGTGGTAGTAACCTTCGCCCTTAAGTGCTTAGCAAGCTGAATAGCGATTGAGCCAACCCCGCCAGCACCAGCATGAATTAAAATATTTTCTCCAGGCAAAAGCTTTGCAACATCAACAAGAGCCTGATATGAAGTAAGACCCGCCAAAGGAATCCCCGCTATTTCCTCATGCTTGAGGTTTGAGGGAAGAAGTGATACATCGTCAGCATTTGAAATCACATAATCTGCCATAGTTCCAACAAGGCTCTCATCGATTCTTGAACAGACTTTTTCACCAGCTTTAAACTTTTCCACTTTTTCGCCAACTTGTTCAATAACTCCACTCACATCTCTCCCAATTCCTTTTGGAAATTGTATTTTTCTCATAGCTTTAAAGTCGCCTCTAACAATCTTATAGTCTAAGGGATTAAAGCTTGAAGCGTAAGTTTTGATAAGTATTTGATTTGGAGCAATAGAGGGTATAGGCACTTCTTGTATTTCTAAGCTTGTACTTAGTTCACCGTATTTTGTTATCATTAATGATTTCATGTTTTAATATCCTTATAATTACCATTAACCCGTCAATAATCATTCCAATATAATTTATATGTCTAATTGACAGAAATAATTCTGTTTGGGGTTTTATTGGTTTACTTTGTTGCAGACTTCCTGTACCGCATAAAAGCAAGCGTCATTGAACCTAATAAAAACCCGGGGATAATTTGAACGAGAGCTCCGTAAACGACATGATTTAAAAGTGCCTGTACCCAATTATCAAAATAAAGACCATAATGAGTTCCTATTGCCCATTTAGTATCAATCCACCAAACAACAAAAACTGTAAACCTCGAAACGGGTGAAAATATAATCAAACTTAAAAGGAGTAATAGGTATGATTGTTTTTCGTTATATAATTTTACTCCCCAGTAAACGGCAAAGGCCAAAGTAAGCCAGAGGAGTCCAATAATGAAAATAACATTTTCAGGTAGTCCAGCCATTTCTAGGAAAAAGCGAATTGGCGTTACAAACATGGCTATCAATACAGGTGTCTTAGCAAGATTAAGGGCACGTAGAAACATTGATATATACCGCTAAAAACCTTTCATTTCAGGAAGACCATCTTCCTTGTCTTAACAAAGTTTTCAATTAGGAAACACCCTCTCTAACATAGACATAGTATTAAGTAGACAATGTGCTATAATTAGTGGCCACAAATTTCGACCAAAAACCATATATGCTATTCCCATAATTAGACCAATAAGGCCAACGGTTATAGACCTTTCAGACAAATCGTACGAGTGTCTAAAGCCGAAAATGGCTGCCTGAAATACCACTGCAAGGATGGTAGCAAAAGAGGTCTTTGAAAACAACCTTTCAAACCAATTCATCAAAAAGCCTCTATCTAATAATTCCTCTAAAAATGATTCAATCCAAATAAATATAATAATTGAAAAGAAAAGAGTAAGATTTCCTTTAAGGTCTCCAAATTTAGATACTGCACTCGTTTCGGATGTGTCTGGAGCTATAAAAAATGGAAATTGGTCTTTAATAAGTTCAAAAATCATTATAGATACAGGAGTAAAAACGAGAATAAAGCCTGTGACCATTAATGTTGTTTTAAGGCTTTTGGGATTGGTCAAACCCAATTCTTTCCACGTCACTCCTCTCACCCTCATTATCAAAGAGGCTACAACTAAAGTGGTAAATGAATTAATAAGACCGTTTGTTATAAATCCAGCATTAGGTATTCTTATTTCTCTAACTAAAAACATTACAGATATATAAATAACTAAATCGATGAAAAAACTTTTATAATTATATTGTTTCAAAATTTTAGTATGGAGATTTATGTAGCAACTTTATTGCTATTAGATAATTCTATATATTTATTTGACCCAGAAGCGTTTTATTTAATCTTAGGTGGTAAATAAGTCAAATACATTTGCAAGCTTTGAAGCTGGCTGATCCTTAAAAAAATCCGTATAGGAACACTTTGTGCATGACACTGCACTATACTTTTTATTTTGTATATTAAATATCTTTGTCCAAAAGCTACCCGCTACTCGCATTTCATCCAAATCATACTCTCTATGACTGCATTTTGGGCATGACCATTTCTCATGTTTCATTTTCTTATCCTTTATTTGAGCCAGAAGCGTTTAATTAAATTTGTTTCTTCTTCTCAGCTTCATTAAGTGCTACATAAAAAATTATTCCAAACATAATTCCAAGTAGCCAACTCTTTAAAGCCAATCCCATACCAACACCAAATACAAGCCCAACTGCTATAGGTTTAATATTCATTTTGTTAGTCCAGGTTTGTCTTTATACACATCAAAGTTTATAAAAGCTAAGTGAGGCCATTGCATAGAGAGAAACCCAATCACATGGAAATAAAGTGATACACTTATAGCTTTAAAGGATTCTAACCCATATGCTTTCATTAAAATTTGCAACATAGCATAAAGAGTTACTGCTATTACAATAGACAGTATTTGACGTATAATTGTTTGTATATCTATTTTACGATCTTCGTAAGACTGATGTGGGTTTTTGACTTTACCGTACAGCGCTTTATAAATGATTAATCCACAAAATAAATAAAAACCAGAAATAATCAAGACATTTAAGTAACCCCCGTACCATGAATAATTAAACTGATTAATGTAGACATTGAAGCCAAGGAAAATAACATAGATTGCAAAAACAGTTCCCAAAAATTCTTTTGATACAAAATCAGTTAGTCTACGTGGTTGGAGGGCAGCTTCTTTTTGTGCATCTTGATTTAAAAGTCGCATAGTCTTGTGAGTGTTCCTGCTCCACAATTCAATCCCCATGTTGGGAATGAATTGAATCATAAAATACCAGAATACAATGACTTGATCCCACTCTCCAGTCCTCGGTGTAACATAAAACCACAGAATCAAACCAAAGCCTAAAACAATAATAAGATGATTCATTATTTGATACCGTTTAGCCAATTTTTTGTATTTATCAATGGATTCAGGATAGAGTTTCGGAAATTCGTTGGGCGGATAATTTTTAAAAATTGTATGGATCCGAATCAACATTCTCTTGGGATAATAATAGGAAAGAAACATAATTTGGCTGAAAAGGACAATGTAAAAGAAAAGGTCAGTATAATTCATTTAAGAATCCTTAATTTTTTTTCATTACAGTACTAAAAGTAATGCGGATTTCAGAATCTGTAGCTCCAGATTCACGTAATGATTTAATGGTTTCGCTCAATTTTGTTGTAATCAAATCGTTCATATTGACAGTACTATTTTGTCTTGCATTTTCATGGATTGACGTACCACGATACCCTTTGGTTTGGATTACAGAATCTCTCTCCAATAGCTGATAAGCTTTTGCAACGGTGTTATGATTTAACTCCAGATCATTAGCTAGTTGACGAATAGATGGTAGAGCGTCTCCAGGTTTTAACAAGCCAGCCGTCACAGCATTTTTAATTTGATTCATCAGCTGTTTAAACAGTGGCGAGGAAAGACTGGAGTCAATTTTGATTTTCATTTGAATATTTATTTATGTACTAGTTGTACTAATAGTACATATATTATAATTTAAATCAAAGTAAAAAAATAATTCTACGAGGATTACATCAATTAAAATTATTCATTTGGAAAATGAAGCCCAATTTTTCGTCTAATTTCATCCATCGATTTCATTACAGCAATACTTTCACTATGTGGCATAAGCGGTGACTCAATCAACCCTGATCTAACACAACGAGAAAACTCAATCGCCTGCTCACGTAATCCATGTCCTTTATAGTTATTTGGATATTCAGTTTTAGTACCATCATAAAGCACAACTCGCATTGCAGCTGGATTATAAAATGTACGATCAATTTCTAACCATCCATTAACACCAGAAACTATAGCTCGGCAGGGGGTAGAGTTACTTAACGTTGTATTTAAAACAGCTTGAGCACCATTTTTATATTCAAAAATTGCAGAAGTTTGTTCATCTACGTCTTTGTCGGTAAAATTTGATTTTGCAGTAATCTTCTCTGGTGCTCCAAGGATTAAATGCGAAAACGAAACCACATAAATCCCAAGATCAAGCAATGCGCCACCACCAAGTGCCGGCTCCCAAAGACGAGGATTATTAGAGTCTGATAGGCGCTGTCCATGATCTGCTTGTAGAGTATGAATATTTCCAAGAACATCACTATCAATTATTTTACGTACTGTTCCTATATGAGGTAAAAATCGAGTCCACATTGCTTCAATGAGCGTTAATTGATTTTGAGTTGCCGTATTAACCATTAATTCTACCTCACGAGCATTGATGGCAAATGGTTTTTCGCATAGCACCGGTTTTCCGGCATCTAATGCCAAAATAGTATGCTCTACATGGAAATTATTTGGGGTCGCTATATAGATACCGTCCAGATTAGGATCTGCAACCAATTCTGAATAACTGGCATAGCCAACACAGCCAGAATATTTGGATGCAAATTGTTGTGCATTATTAATTGTACGAGATCCAACTGCAGCTACTGAATGATCCTTTAGATAGCTCAGATCTTTCGCGAACGCATTTGCGATACCTCCAGTACCAATGATTCCCCAATTAAATTTTGTGCTCAAAACACTAATTGTTTTTTAATAACATTTTTAAATTTACATATCAGCCCACAAACAAAACTCGCCACTAATGTAGAATTAATTAACTTCTTCATTTTCACTTTGATTTATTTTTTCTAAAATAAAAACAATCGCAAGGTTTATAATTAAACCCCAGACACCGGCATGAACACCAAATGGCTTTGCTGGAATATCTACTCCCAGTTTGTTTGCAACCATTGTGCTCACTGCAAATAAAGTGCCAAAAGTCATTCCCCATAAAATTGATTTGGAAGTGATTTTTTTAAAATATAACCCTAAAAAGATAGCTGGCGAGACTTGAATTAAAAGCTCAAGTTTGATTTCCAATAAACGCCAAATGGTCTGGGGTAAGACGATTGCTAAATAAACTGAAAATGCCATTATAGCCCATGAAATCATTTTTCCAATCCTTGTTAGCTCAGCTTGGCTTTTTGAAGGACGAAGTCGCGTATAAAAATCTTTTGTTATAATTGATGACATAGATAAAAGAGCAGAATCCACAGTAGACATAATTGCTGCAATTGTTGCGGACAAGAAAAGAACCATCATACCAGTACCAATAGCACCTCTTTGACTAAGATCCTTCAACACTAATAAAGTTGCTCCTTCACTTGCCTGTCGATCAAGCCCAGGAAATAAAGCTAGCGCAGTTAAACCAACTACCACCATAAAGAGCGTAGTAACAATTGGCATAAACGCCATAATCTGTATGGATCTTTTTAAAGTTTTTTCATTATTGGCAGAATATATTCGCTGAACAGCGTGGGGATAAATAGAAATTCCAAAAAAGCCAAGACAAAGAGTACTAAGCCAACTGAGTTTTTGTGTGAAGCTGGGAGGAGTAAATTTTTTGGGGTTGCTTTCTTGAATGGCATTATAAATAAATTCAAATCCACCATATTCAATTTGTATTGTGATAAAAATAGTGATTACACCAATCATTAGTATAATGCCTTGCAGTGAATCAGTCCAGGCAACACTACGCATCCCACCCATAGTTTCATAAATAACCATAACCAATGACAATGCTATAACGCCATAGGCAAAAGGAACAACGCCCCCTGTAACGGATACAACTATATAACCGATTGCTTTCAAGTTTGTTAATATATAATTAGCTAAAGCCATCAAGCATAGTGAAGACGCAAAAAGAGTAAGCTTATTATTTTTAAATCTAAAATGAACATAATCTGCTGGAGTAATAAACTTATGCTTTTTAGATAATCGATATAGTTTAGGTGCATAAACTATAAAAGCACCGACAGCTGCCGATAGAAGAGTAACTAGAACAAGAGCCTGATAACCCTCTCGATAAGCTCGACCAGCAAATCCAACGAGTGTGTTCCCGCTATATTGGGTTGCATATAGCGTTAGAAAAAGAACTAATAATCCCATTCCTCTACCAGCTAAATAAAAATCAGATAAAGAATTTTCTTTCCGAGCTTTTTTACCGAACCATCCAATTAATATTAAAGATAATATATAGAAACCAAGAAAAGTGATCCCTCCTGGACCGAGCAAAGCAGTTTCACTATTCATTGTCAGATATTTCCCAAAATTTTTGAATAATAACAGCTAATAATAAAGAATAGATTATCGCTGCGACCATTGCATACAATCCCCAGTTGGGAAGGTTTAGCCATTTATTAGAGATGTTATTAAACCACCAGGGTACAGTTAGAAATAAAGCAACCCAAGAAACAATCAATATTTTTTTACTATTCATGGTTTTTTATGAAAAATAAATTCCGGGATAGATTGTTTTTCAGATAAAATAGGGCTAGAAATATTATTTAAATATTGTTCAAAGAACTCTAAGGACAGTTGATTGACCAGCCAAACAACTCTACTTCTATCATTAGACCCCACTTCTAAAAAATAACTAATGAAGGGCGAAAATAATGGAGCATCTGTATAATCTAAATGCATAGAATTTTTAATTGTAATCCAGTGGCTGGGGCCTTTGTTATTACTAATAAAAAGTGGAATAAGATCAATATTGTTAGGATAATCCGAATCCTTCCAATTTGGTCTCCCCATATATAAAAAGGGCTGGTTAATTCCTTCTTTTAATACACTTTTGGGAACAGGGTTAATCCAACTGTCTAATACAGAAGTCGCTTTAATTCGACTATCTAAATAAGAAGCTAGCATGCTTGTTCCACCGCCAAAAGAATGACCAGTCATGCCTATTCGATTTAGGTCAAGATATCCATTTAACGGATGTTTTATTTTTCCAGATTGAATTTTTTCTAACTGATCGATTATAAAGGAGATGTCTTTTGATCGTGTTTCAATTTGTTTACTTCGGATATTAATACTATCTGGATGGCCTGTAATCTCAGATCGATAATCTGCTAAGCTTCCGTCTGTGAAAATTGTCAAATTCGCATCGTAACTATGATTTAAAGCCGCAACAGCATAGCCATTATTGGCGAGTTTCTCTGCTAACGCAGTATGTATTTGACGCATTCCTGTGATCCCATGTGAAATAATTATTACCGGAAAAGGAGCATTTTTTTTATCTGGCTTTAAACCTAAAAAACTATTGGTCTTTGTGAGATTAACATGTTTTGCTAAAAAAGAAGGAAAGTTACCAGCATCTCCTAAAGTTTTGGCTCTTAAATCTAATTTATCAAGATATGGCGATCGATCTCCCTTTTTATTTTTAATACCAGGATACCAAAATTGAACCATGAGTTGACGATTGTCATCTGGATTCTCATGGGTAAACCATTCTTCCCTATCATGGTCAATCCAATGATGAGTTAAAGAGCCTATTTCATAGGGACCATTCAATTTTGGAAGTTTTATTACTGGTACTGCTATTGGAATTAGCAACGAGACAATTAACAATAATATCAATGCACCTTTGATTAATAAATGAAATTTTTTGTAACCAAAAAGAATGACAATTAAAGCTGTTGTGTAAGCGGGGATCATTTGCCAGCGTGTATGTTCTAGAAAGAAGTGAAGAACAAAAATGGAAAATAATATTTTTAAGAGACTATTATTTTTCAAATTCTTTTCTTGAAAAATAAACTGATAAACCACAACTATCAGTAACAGTAAAAAGATGCCTTCTATTGGTCTCATGATTTGATTACAGAATTATTACGTTATCTGTCTTTTAACCTTTTCAGGATCAATAGGTTCTGACATTCCCATGTGGAAAGCTAAAAACCACATCACAAAAATACCGTATCCTAAAAATACTAGTTGCCACACCCAAAGAGAAGGCAGGCCAAAGGGTGCCCATAACGATGGAGAGTTTGGGTTTGAAAAAAGGTCATTTCCAATAGTTGCAAAAGGGCCAAAGCCAACCAAGAACCAAAATAACGTAAGTGCCCATGCTAATTTTACCTTCTTTTTTCTTTCTGTGTTCAAGCCAGTAACCGCTTGAAGTAATTGATGTTTTTTCTCTTTCATTTCCTTTTCAGCATTACTTTCAACAAAAAACTTTGAGACGGAGAAAGTCGTCAATAAGTTGAAGAAAATACCCCAACCAGCACTGTGAATTGTTAAAGGATATGCTCCCCAAGGGACACCGAACCAAGCAGAAGTTTTATCGGTCAATGTCACAGCAATTAATCCAACAATAAGACCATAAACCACACCTTTAGTCGTAAACCCTTTATAATAACAGATCCCTATTAAAGCTGGGTACATCTGAAATCCATAAGCAACAGCGAGTCCTCCGAGCATAACAATTGCTTGGCTTGAATTTGCTGCAACAATTAAGGCAGCTCCCGCAACCATCACAACAAAAAGTCGTCCAATATTTTTTTGATTACTATCTGAAGCATCAGGTGATATGTATTTTGCATAAATATCGCGTGTAACCATAGCACTAAATGTTGACATATATCCTGACCCGGTACTTTGCATTGCTGCAAGTGCACACACTGCCAATAGACCTACGAGCCAGGGCGCTGTTGCAGAAAGTAAATTGATTAATTCAGGGATTAGATTTGTATCCGTAATATTTTTTAGAATGCCATTTTCAACTAAGATATGAGCACCTAAGCCTTGAAAAATTGTAAAGGTAAACAATATTATTCCAACTATAAGTGATGAAGCAACTACTTGCTGCCATCGAAATGCCTGAGGTGTTTTATTTGCAAATGCCCACATTGAAAAAGCAGGAGAAGATTGTATTCCCATCAAGGCAAACATATATGTCATGCACATTATTCCCGTCCACGCTCCACCAGCGGCCTTGGCACCAGCGGATACCATTTGAATGCTCCCCGGAATAGCAACTTTCATGGAGTATCCATCGGGTGTCAAATTTTGTCCTGAAGAAACATCTTTCATTACTAGGTTTGATAATCCTGATGTAAAGCCACTCCATCCGCCTGAATAATGAAGCGCAACGCCACCAAGGATCGCAATACCAACAGCCAAGAGAACTGCCTGAGCACAATCAACATAGGCTACGGACTTAAGTCCACCAGAAGCCACATAGATTACAACAATAGCAGTCAAAGCAAACATCCCAAGATTAACACTAATAAACCCATCAGAAAGAACATTGAATAAACTTCCAGAGGCTTTTAATTGAACGCCTAGATAGGGAACGCTAAATAAAAATGCAACCAATACCGTTAAAAGTCTCATGGCGTTTCCGCCATAATAATCACTGTACATTTCACCTGGCGTAATATAATTATATGCTCTCCCAAGTACCCATTGCCTTCTAAGAAAAAGAACTCCCGTAAAGGGTATGGTTAAAGCATAAAAGGAAGCAAAAGCATAAGGTAAGCCGTCCGTAAATATTTTACCAGGGTGTCCAACAAAAGTCCACCCGCTAAAACTAGTTGCTGTTGCTGCGAGAACAAAGACCCAAACGCCAATAGACCTACCAGCAAGAAAATAATCAGTAGAAGTTTTTGCTGCTCGAGCTCCTTTAAAGCCCCAAAACAAACAATACGCCCAATAGATCCCCACAAAAGCCGTTAGCCAAATATATTTTGTTTCCATCTTTTATAATTTCCCAGATAATTATGTTGGTAAGTATACCCTATTGAATCAAAAAATAGAAGATGGAATTAGTTTTTTAAAAAAACTGCCGTGGAATCAAGTATTCCATCATTATTTGCAGGTGATATTCCCATGATTTTACACATCATTTCATAAAGATGAATGTTGCTAACGCCAGGACCCGTAAAGTTTTTTTTGAAAGCAGGTCCATGGGCTAAAAATATTCCACGCATTGAAATATATTTTGGATCATATCCATGTGTGGCACCGTTAAAATACTGGGCATGATCATCTTCTAAAAAATAATCATGTGTAGATATAGACCAATGTTCTTTTGCTGAAAGAGTAAGAGGTTGGATTCTTCGATGGTTATTATAGTGTAGTCGCTCTGGGGTAGCACCTTTTTTGTATATGTCCATTGATTTATTTGAATTTTTAAAAACATTATAAATTGAATCAATATTATCAATTGGCTTAATTGCAGCAACGGGGGACCCATCAATGATATTTATTAGATCCATATCAATCAAATCATCTAGAAATATCATGGAATCAGAAGAGGTTTTTGCCATACCGTGGTCTGAGACTAAAACAATATTTACTTCCTCAAAGAGACCTCTAGTTTTTAAACCAAAGATTAATCGCCCAATTGTTCTATCCATTTCACCGATGGCCTTAAGAATCTCATCTGAGTCAGGTCCATATTGATGACCAAAATCATCTGTATGGCTAAAGTATGTAGAGATAAATTTTGGTCTTTTTTCTGCAGGATAATCAACCCATTCTAATATTTGATCGATTCTATCATTATGGGAGACTGAGCCATCATAAACAAAATACTCTGTTGGTCTAACACCCATAATCTCAGCTTCTGAGGCGGGCCAAAACATTGTCATTGCTCGGCGGTCTTGTCTCTCTGCCGTCACCCAAATTGGCTCAGCTTCATACCATTTACCGTCAAGGACGGGTTTGCTGCCTTGACCGATATAATAATACTCATCAAAAACATTATCATACATTCGATTGGCAACAATGCCATGATTTTCTGGATATTTACCGGTTACAATAGTAATGTGGTTAGGGAATGTTTTTGTTGGGAAGGAAGGAATAAGAGCAGCAGCCTTAGACCCTCCAGATATTAACTCATCAAAATTAGGTGTTTCTGTTTTATCAAAATAATCCCATCTAAATCCATCCATTGATATTAGAATAAGGGGTTGTTCTCCATTAGATATTGTATCATTTTTACACGCGTTAAAGAATAATAATATTATAATCAAAGAAAAGCACACGTGATTATTGATAAATTGAAGAGTAAATACTTTTTTCATAAACAGATGTTAATTTAGGCAATAGTTATGGGATTCAAAAAACTAGACTTCAAAAAAATTTCTCACAAAGAAATGATTCAGCGTTCTCAGTCCTTTCTTAGTGAAATATCTACTCGTAGAACTGTGCGTGAGTTCTCAAGCAAGCCGATTCCTTTAGAGGTAGTGGAAAACTGTATTAAATCTGCAGGTACAGCACCATCTGGTGCGAATAAGCAACCATGGACTTTTGCCATCGTTCAGGATAAAGAGGTAAAAGCAAAAATCAGAATAGCTGCAGAAAAAGAAGAAAAAGAATTTTATAGTCATAGAGCTACAAAAGAATGGCTTGAAGATTTAAATCAATTTGGGACTAATTGGGAAAAGCCATTTTTAGAGGAAGCTCCCTATCTTATTATCGTTTTTAGAAAGATCTATGATTTAGATGAGAAAGGAAGTCAACGAAAAAATTATTATGTAAATGAATCTGTTGGTATAGCCTCCGGGTTTTTATTGGCGGCACTTCATAACGCAGGTCTTGCAACTTTAACGCATACACCAAGTCCGATGAACTTTCTTGGAAAAATATTAGATCGACCAGAAAATGAAAAAGCATACTTATTAATACCTGTAGGATACCCATCAGAGAAAGCTGAGGTTCCAAATATTAAGAAAAAACCATTTAGTGAAATCTCTAAAAAAGTATAGTCATTTTTTTTCAACTTTTATACTAGGGATTGCAACAATCTCAGACATTTCTTTTTCGCAACAATCAAACTTTACCTTATATGAACAAAATATTTTTGGATCTGATGCCAAAATTAGAATGGTGCCGGTCAACGGTGGAAGATTCACTTTGGGTAGTCCCAAAAATGAAAAAGGAAGAAATAAAGATGAAGGACCTGTGCACGATGTTTTAGTCGATGATTTTTGGATGGCAGAAATAGAAGTTACCTGGGATTTATATGAATTATTTCTAAATCGAACATCAGATCAGGCTAAAGGAGAAAAAGGAAATATTCAGATAGATATTGATGGAGTTTCTGGAGCAACACAACCGTATGTGAATTATAATAAAAATGGATATCCGACTATTAATATTACCCAATATGCAGCTTCACAATTTTGTAAGTGGCTTACTGCTAAAACAGGAAATTACTATCGCTTGCCAACAGAGGCGGAATGGGAATACGCCTGCAGAGGTGGGAGTCAAAAAGCATATTCTTTTGGCAATAAATCAAAAAATATTACCAAGTATGCTTGGTACAATAAAAATAGCGATGGGAAGACCCATAAGGGTGGTCAAAAACTCCCAAACGCTCATGGACTTTATGATATGCATGGGAATGTAGCGGAATGGGTACTGGACAGTTATAGTCCAGAAACCTATATTGTATGGGGAAAGGGAGCAAATAATCCGGTTAAAAAGAATCAAGCGCTATACCCCAGAGTTGTTCGTGGCGGATCGTATAAAGATGATTTAAACAAACTAAGATCTGCTTCAAGAGGATATTCAACTCATAGATGGAAGCAGAGAGACCCTCAAGTTCCCAAAAGTTTATGGTGGCACGTAGACGCGACTCACATCGGGTTTCGTATTGTTCGTCCTCGCATTGAACCTAAAAAAGAAGACCTAAATAAAATGTGGGTTCGTCCAAAAAAGGAGTATTAAAAAATTATGAAAAATAAAAAAACAATAGACCGTAGAAGTTTTATTGAACATTCAGCAAAAATAACTGCAGCAGGTTTCATGCTAAGCAGTTTACCTGCTAACTCAAAAAAACTTTTTTCTATTGAAGGTGAAATTAAAATTGCCGTAGTAGGATGTGGCGGACGTGGGACTGGTGCTGTGTCGCAAGCTTTAGAGGCAGACCCAGATGTCCGACTAGTTGCAATGGCAGATGCATTTAAAGATCGTGCGGATGATTGTTTACAATCTTTAAATGAAAAATATCCTAACAGCGATAAAATAAATATAACTCAAGAGACTATTTTCACAGGTTTTGATGCATATAAAAACGCAATTGATATGGCAGATGTTGTCATTTTAACAACGCCACCAGCTTTTAGACCAATGCATTTTGAATACGCCATTAATCAAAACAAACATGTTTTCATGGAAAAACCCGTTGCAACGGATGTTGCTGGAATAAGGAAAATTATTAAGGTTGGCAAAGAAGCAAAACGTAAAAAACTGAATGTTGTTGTTGGTTTACAAAGGCATTATCAAAAGAATTATAAGTCTGTAAAATCTTTAATAGATAGAGGTAAAATTGGTAAAATAATTTCCGGGCAAGTTTATTGGAATAGTGGCGGTGTTTGGGTGCGACCTAGAGAAAAAGGACAAACAGAATTAGAGTATCAAATGCGAAACTGGTATTACTTCAATTGGCTTTGTGGTGATCATATCGTTGAGCAACATATCCACAATATTGATGTAGCAAATTGGTTTATTGGTTCAACACCGCTTTCCGCACAAGGGATGGGAGGTCGAGAAGTGCGCAACGGTAAAGATCATGGTCAAATTTTTGATCATCATTTTGTTGAGTTTACCTATCCTGAAGGTCAAGTAATTGCAAGTCAATGTCGTCATCAAAAAGGTTGCATGAATCGTGTTGAAGAAGTTTTTCAAGGTAGTCGTGGCAGTATTACGTTGAATAGTGGTCATTATGGTGTAATTAAAAATAAACGTAATAAAATTGTTTATAATCATGATGGTGAAAAAGATATTAACCCTTACCAGCAAGAGCATAATGAGCTTTTTGCTGCAATTAAGTCTGGTGAGTATAGAATGAATGACACATCAAGAGGAGCGGAAGCAACCATGACCGCAATATTAGGAAGAATGGCTACATATTCTGGGAAAGTTATTACTTGGAACGAAGCAATGGAAATGGATCATAACTTAGTTCCAGAATTACACTCATTCAATGATACCGCCCCAGTTCTACCAAACAGTAAAGGGGAATATCCAGTCCCCATTCCAGGAATAACAAATTATAGGTAAACTATGAAAAGAAGATCATTTATTAAAAAGGGGGCAGTTTTAGCATCCGCCCCATTTATAACAACGGGCCTTTTTGCTCGAGCCATCATGAATAAACGCATTGCTGAAAACCCATTTAAATTAAACTATGCCCCACATTTTGGGATGTTTAAGCATAACGCCGGAGAGAATCTTCTTGACCAACTTCAGTTCATGCATGATCAAGGATTTCGTTCACTTGAAGATAACGGAATGAAGGGTCGCTCAATAGATGTGCAAACTAAAATTGCAAAAAAAATGAATAAGTTGAATATGGATATGGGCGTTTTTGTTGGACACAAAATTTATTGGAGAGAACCAAATTTGACAAGCGGTGAGAAGAGCCTCCAAGATGAGTTTGTGAAAAATATAAAAGAATCAGTAGAGGTAGCTAAAAGAGTAAATGCTACCTGGATGACAGTTGTTCCTGGCCATGTAGATTTAAAAAAAGAAATGGCATACCAAACAGTTAATGTAGTCGAGGCGCTTCGAAGAGCTTGTGAGGTTTTAGAGCCGCATGGCTTAGTAATGGTATTGGAGCCGCTGAACTGGTGGAGTAATCATGCTGGACAATTTTTAACAGAAATCCCACAAACGTATGAGATTTGTCGAGCGGTAAACAGTCCATCCTGCAAAATATTATTTGATATTTATCATCAACAGATTTCAGAAGGAAACTTGATTCCCAACATCGATAAATCTTGGAAAGAAATTTCATATTTCCAGATTGGAGATAATCCAGGGAGAAAAGAACCAACAACGGGTGAAATAAATTATAATAATGTTTTTGAACATATTTATAATAAGGGATACAAAGGGATTTTAGGAATGGAGCATGGAAATTCTCAGAAAGGAAAATCTGGAGAATTAGAGGTTATTAAAGCTTATCGTAAAGTTGATAATTTTTAGGAGGAAATTATGAAAAAAGTAATGTTGATATTAATGATGTTGGGGCTATTGATTGCACAGTCAAGGCATATGCCCGCAGATACAGTAGTGGTGTCAAAACATAAAACAACAATTAAAGGAAAAAAGGTAGAATACAAAGCAACTACCGGCACTCAGCCAGTCTGGAATGATGATGGGAATCCAATAGCTGCCGTTCATTATACTTATTATGAAAGAACAGATATTAAAAAAGACCCTTCAAGACCAATTATGATTTCTTTCAATGGAGGCCCAGGATCGGGATCCGTTTGGATGCACTTAGCTTATACTGGACCAATGATATTAAATGTTGACGATGAAGGCTTCCCTGTTCAACCTTATGGGGTCAAAAGTAATCCACATTCAATATTGGATGTTGCAGATATTGTTTTTGTAAACCCAGTAAACACTGGCTATTCACGCATTCTGGATAAAGAAGTAAAAAAAGAAAAATTCTTTGGTGTAAATGCAGACATAGCTTATTTGGCTGAATGGATAAATACTTTTATTCAAAGAGTTGATCGCTGGGAATCACCTAAGTATCTTATTGGAGAAAGTTACGGGACTACTCGAGTTTCTGGATTAGCCGCAGCTTTACAGGGGCGTCAATGGATGTATATAAATGGTGTTATTCTTGTTTCACCAACAGAGCTTGGGATTGATGTTGGAAACGGTCGAAGAGCAGGACCTTTGGGAGCTGCGTTGAGAGTACCTTATTTTACAGCTGCAGCCTGGTACCATAATAAACTTCCAAGAGATCTTCAACGTAGAGATCTTTTAGATGTCCTTGAAGAATCAGAAGATTTTGCTGTTAACGAGCTTATTTCTGTTATTGCTAAAGGAGGTTTTGTTGATGAAAGAGATAGGAAAGAAGCAGCAGCAACAATGTCTCGATATTCTGGGATATCAAAAGAATCAATTTTATCTTACAATCTAGACGTACCAACATCCTTCTTTTGGAAAGAACTATTAAGAGAGGAAGGTTTTACCGTAGGACGCCTTGATTCTAGGTACAAAGGAATAGATAAAACAAAAGGAGGAGATAGGCCAGATTTTAATTCCGAGCTTACTTCTTGGTTACATTCTTTTACGCCGGCAATAAATTATTATTATAAGAATATTCTTAAGTTTGAGACAGATATTAAATACAATATGTTTGGCCCCGTCCGCCCATGGGATAATAAAAATGATAATACTGGCGAAAATTTGCGTCAGGCAATGGCCCAAAATCCATACCTGCATACGATGATTCAATCTGGTTATTATGATGGAGCCACAAAATACTTTGATGCTAAATATACAATGTGGCGAATTGATCCAAGTGGTCGAATGAAAGATAGATTAAGCTTTAAAGGTTATCGGAGTGGGCATATGATGTATCTTAGAAGTGAGGATTTAAAACTGTCCAATGAGGATATTAGGAGTTTCATTCTAAAATCAACACCAAAAAAAGGTGCTCCAGCAAAATATTAAATCCAAACTTAATAATGCGTAATAAAATCATTTTACTTGGCTGTTTTATGAGTTTGATTTTATCATCATGCTCAACTACCTATGGGCCTCGTGGCTCTATGGGTGGTTATGAAGACAAGCGCATTGGTAAAGATATGGTGGAAGTAAAGTTTTATGGCAACCAACATACTTCCAAAGAAAAAGTTTCTAAACTACTATTATATCGATGCGCTGAACTTACTAAGCAGTCAGGCTTTGATTTCTTTGTCGTATTAAAAGATCAAAGTTTTGAAAAAGAAATAAATAACAACCCTACGATTAATCAGCCTTTTAAAACGGTAGAATCAGAATCAGTTGGAGTTCGTACGGTGATATCGCCAGATCTTACAATGACCACTAAATCAAATAATAGTGTTGGAGTATATATAATTGCGATGTTTAAAGAAGGCTCCAGAGATTATTCTCAGTATAAAAAAAGCCATATAAATCCAGATCAGATCTTAAAGGACTATAAAGACTATATAAAATAAGCTAACAGAGAAATAATTAGCGCAAGGATAGTTCCTTTTAGGGTTATTACTAATGATTTAGAACGTTGAACTTTTAAAAAATCTAAATCTCTTTCCCGTTTATTTTTTTGCCCCATATTCTTAATTCCAAAAAACGCATTTACAATACAGGTCTTATCTAACGCCTCTAATAACGCAATAGCCATAACAACAGATGGGAAAAATATTAATATTCGTAACAGACCAATATCATTTATAATAATATAGATAAAGAATAGAAGAGTAATTGCGAGACTAATATAGCCAGTAACCCATCGCTTGCGAATTTCTTTTCCGCCAATATTTGGACAACTTTCCATTTTATTTGCATTCTCCTTTTGTCCATTCAACCAAACCAGCATTTTCGGCAAAACAAGAATTAGAATACGTTTTTTCATCACAACCACAAACGGGGTCATAAATTTCTATACAAGCTTTATTTGAGATTAAAGCGACATCAATACATTCTTGATTATCATCATCATCACATGATAATAAAAAAGACAAAAGGATGAATAGTGTTATTTTTTTTAACATACTTTTTATTAAGAGTTTGGCCATCCAGGTGGAGTTTCAAAGGGATCTATTTCATTTCCACTAGAGCTTTGACCGCCAAGCAAACTAGAGATAAGTAATAAGGCCACGGCTGCTGATAATATTAATTTTTGTTTATTTTTATTCTTTTGTTTTATCAGCTCAGAAAATTTGTCCTTTGGAGGTTCAATGTCCAAAGTTTTCCAAATATTCATTTTAAACGAAAGAATCATCTCATCCGCTACTGAAGTTGTAATAGAAAAAGAAGACGATTTAACCTTTACTTTTTTATAATCATTTTCTTTAGAAATAATAAAATGAGTGAAGACTCCTTTGTATTTTTCATTTTTCTTTTCCAAAGACCAAAGTAAAAAATTCTCAACCTTAATTTGACTGCTTAAAAAAGAAAGACATTCATCATCTAAGCAGCCAGCATATTTAGCCGAGGCTAATTCTGATTTATTAACGGGAATGATACTATCTATCAAAGCAAGCTCTTCTAAAACAAAATTGTTTAGCGCTTCAGATTCAATCTTGCTGATTCCAATGACACCTTCGTTAAGTACAATAAATTTTCTACTTTCTTGAGCTAAAGAAAGATTAACAAAGGATAGATAAGTTAATAAAACTATAAAATATGTATAATTTTTTTTAAATAAATAATACATTATTTTAATAATACCATTTTTTTAGTTTTTGTAAAAGCAGGCGTAGAAAGTTGATAAAAGTATATACCAGCTGCGGCTTTATAACCAGAAGCATCTTGACCTCTCCAAGCTATTTTGTATTTACCTGGAAGATGGTATCTACTAACTAACGTATTGATTTCTCTACCCATTATATCATATATCGTAATTTGGACAAGCCCTTGTTTCGCAATGTCATAAGTAATATTTGTTATGGGGTTAAAAGGGTTTGGATAATTTTGATTTAAAGCAAATTCTGTAGGCACAGAAATTTGATATTCTTTCACTTTATCTTTAATATAATTAGGTGGGCCAGCAATAATTATAAGCTCAACTTTTTTTACTAAACTTTCAATAAAGATTGGTGGACTATCTAGTGAATATATTTTATTACCATTTTTATCTATTAAGATTGATTTCCATTTGTCTGGTAGTTCCCCATATAATATTGGAATGATTTCAGCTTTCATTGGTTGCTTATTTAACTTAAGAATTGCATTCCAAGTATGACCTTCACTCGAACTTTTATAGCTTCGCGTTAATTCATAAGCATCATTATTTTTATAAGAAATCGTGGTGCGAGATATAATATCTGGCGGTTCTGGATGGTCAAACCTATCGATTGCATTTGATGCTGAAGAGGCAATTCCAAAAATATTATTTTTATCTATACTATTATCAGATTTCACCATTAAGTCTATTGACCAACTCTTTGGTGGGTGACCTTTAATTCTATTAGAAGAAGGCTCAGCTTCATTTTGTAACTTATTAAAATTTAATTTTATTGATACGTCATTTTCAGAATTATTATAAACTGCATATGATTTAAATGGGTACCATCGTCTTGGGAAGTCATCGGCCCAACCGGATTCCTGGTTTATATATTCATATGGGCCAATCAATTTGTTTTGGTCCAGTAGAACTTTAATTGGGAAGGTATAAGGCGAAGAAACCAAAGACCACCCAGGTTTTATTTTATACTCAAAACTATCCAGTTCTACACTTGTTCCGCTACCTAAAAATAAATGCGCAGGAATACTTTCACGATGTTTAAACCAATATCCAACTCCAGGCTTTATTTTAATGGGGTCTAGCCACTCTTGACCGCTCCAAGTCCAAAGCTTCCAAATTTCGTTATAATTTTCTTGGTCAAAATTTGATAGAATTAAAACAGAGTCAATTGTTGAATTATTAAGTTTCCCAGGGAAAGAAATTAATTTCCAATTATCTTGAGCTATTCCTTCAGGATAGCCTGAATATTGAATTTCTGTTGATACCTTAGATTGATCAAATAAAACTGAAATTTGTTTATGACCAAATTCTTGGACTGTATTCATATCATCAATTAATTGAATCCTATAGTAAAAACCATTTGCGGAAATTTCTGTTCCTGGAATTACTCCTGTATATGTTGCCTTTCCTGATAATTTTAAAGAATTGTCAATACTATTGGTGGAGCCTTTATCCATTACAATTGAGGTAACGGTTTCATCACCACCTTTTGAATAAAGAATATTGATTTCTTTTGCATTAAAATCATCAGTTACAGATAATGAAATGGGAAAATCAATTCCAGCGGGAACTTGAGATCCGGGGTCAATTATTGATACATACTTATCCAAGGACTCTACCGTAACTAAGACAGTATCAGGTGTTGTTGGAGCACCACCATCAGAGACATTTAACATAAATCTAAGAATCGTTTCCTCTGAAACAATAGGCGCTACAAATTTTGCTTTTGATTTAAAAACATCAACAATCTTTAAATCTTTAGGACCAACCCAAGAAAATAACAAAGAGTCTCCATCCGCATCTATTGAACTTGAGCCATCTAATTCTACAATTGATCCGGACAAAACTGTTTTGTCTAGTCCTGCGTTTGCAACAGGGGAAATATTATCAGAAACGTTTATATTTACAGTGTCTAGTTTTGACCAAATATCACCATCTGAAACACGGAGAAAGATTGTGATCAAGGAGTCTTCTAATACTGCTGGTGTTATAAAATTTGGATTTGATTTAGTTTTATTATTTAGATTTAAATCGTTGCTTGAAATCCAATCATAAGTTAAAACTTGTCCGTCCGGGTCCAAACTTTTACCCCCATTAAGAAAGACTTCTTGTCCTTCTTTGCTATTAAAATCTTCACCTGCATTGGCGATAGGAACTCGGTTGTTATTTACTGAGATTGATATAGTATCTCTTGATGTTTTTGATTCATCATTAACTGATAATTCAAGAATAAAGACTTCTCCATTGCCAACAACAAAAGGGGTGTTGATATCAATTTTAGGTTCACTAGGATTAGATTCAATTTCTATATTTTTTGGTAAAACTGTTTTTAATATTTTGCCGGAGGGCCCAATCATATACCCTGATAATACCTTCCACAAGTAAGAAAGATTTTCTCCTTCGGGGTCATAAGACTTTGAACCGTCCAGCTGAAGAGATCGGCCTTCAATAACAATAGTATCGGGACCAGCAATCGCAATAGGGGGGAAATTATCAACAATAGATATAGCCACAATATCTTTTGATGACTTTTCAATATCTTGAACTTCTAAGGTAAAAGTAATGACAGAGTCTGTACCATAATCAGGGACAATAAATGAAATAGAATCATCTAAGTTCGGACCTAATAAAGAGATGTTAGAAGAATTTTCCCAAGAGAAAAACTCTAAATATGCCCCGTCAGGATCATAAGAAGCACTACCATCAAGCATGACAATTGAATCTGGCTTTACCAATTGATCGGGGCCTGCAATAGCGATAGGGGGCAAGTTTGAAACAATAAATAATTCTAAGGTATCAATAGCAGAGTTTTCAAAATAATCTGAAACTTGAAGTGTAATAAATACAGAGGTATCGACCATCCAGTTTGGTGCTGTAAATGTTGGTTTAGCAATAAGCGAATCAGAGAGAACAATGCTTGATGGCGTTGACCAGTTAAAAGAAAGAGTATCTTTTTCAAGGTCATAAGATTTTGATCCGTCTAATTGACCTTCGCTATTTAATAAAACATAGTATTCTGAACCAGCTTTTGCTACGGGCGGCATATTGTTAATAACGGTGACCATAGTTGTATCAAGATCTTCTTTATATCCATCATTAACTTTAAGCTGAAACTTATAATCAGATTGAGCAACTGAAATTTTTGGTGCGATAAAATAGCTTATTTCATTAACTCCATTATCCAAGGGTAGACTTGACAATGATGTCCAAGTATAATGTAAGGGGCGGCTATCGGGGTCATATGAAAAATAAGCATCTAACTCTGCTCTTTTTCCTTCTCTTAATGTAAAATCTGTATTCGCATTAGCAATTGGTGGTGTATTATTTTTTACAAAAATAATTAAAGTGTCAAAAGCACCAAACTTTCCATCCCAAGCTCCAAATCTTATTTGATATGTTGTATCTGCTTCAATGTTTGGCGTAATAAAAGATGAAGTATTACTAACTGTATCTGATAATGAGATCTGTTTTGGGAAAAACCAAAAATATTCAATAGCATCACCTTCTATATCTGTAGTTTTACTACCATCTAAATATACAGTATCACCTTCTAAAACTTGACTTGGGAAAATCATATTGATTTGAGGAGCGGTGTTGTTAGATACAATAATTGGAATAGTATCTGAAAAAGAGGTGAGCTCATAATCATTAACCGCTAAACTAATTTTAACCGTACCATTTATTAAAGAAGAGGGGATTGTAAAAGTCGGGTTTTGATCCGTAGCAGATGAAAAAGCAATATCGTTTGGATTTGACCATAGATATTCAATGTTATCTTCTTCAGGATCATAAGAGTCAGACCCATCAAGGGTAATAGAGGCGGAAGGGAAAACATAGTTAATTTTAGCATTGGGATCCGTCATGCTTAATATGGCCGTTGTTGATAATGAAAGATCTGCTTTTGCAATAGAAATTGGAGCCAAATTATTTGCAATAAATATTAAAACAGTGTCTGAAGAAGATTTCAACTTTGAATTAGTAACTGTTAGCACGGCTGTTAATACAGTATCTTTGTCAAAAAGTGGTGCGGTGAATGTTATCAAAGGAACATTCGACGAGTCTAATGTAATTAAGGGGTCAGCGCTCCAATTAAAAGAAAGAACATCATTTGTTGACGACCAGGACTTATTCCCATTTATTACCGCAGACCTTCCTTCTCTTACGTATATATCTTCCCCTGCAATTGCAACCGGAGGCATATTATCATTAATTGCAACAAATTCATGAGGATTTAATGCATCGCCAAAAGACGCACTTGGAATAAAACCTAATGTATCTGTAACTATTAACACGGTATCCATCACTTCACCGTCATAAGCTTTAAAAGTTATTTCACCATCACCGGTATTTCCATAGACCTGAATAAAGTGAAAAGTTCGACCATCGATTATCTGGGCCTCTGAAACGCCTCTTATCGATGTTCCATGGAAAGCAGCAATGACATTCTTTATTGAGGTAACCTCTTTAATATTTATTTTTAGAATGCTGGTAAAGGTCATAAAATGTTCGTATTCAGAGGAGTTAACTTTCCATGTGGAGGGAGCCTGAGCAAAAGCAAGCGTTGAACATAATAAAACAGATAAAAGTATGGAGCGTTTCATCATTATATATCTAATAAAAGGAGTCTAATGTTGGTTCAAAGACTATTTCAATAGCACCATTTTCTTGCTCTGCATAAACGAGCCCGAATTCATTAGAACAAAATAAATTCCAGTAGGAACACGTTCTCCATTTTCATTGCGAGCATTCCAAACAATATTTTTGTAGCCTGCTTCCATAAATTGATTATTAACAAGAGTGCGAACCTCTTTACCTAAGATATTATATATTTTAAGTGAAACGGTGGCATCTTCAGGGACACCGAACCCAATTCTTGTAATTGGATTGAAAGGGTTTGGATAATTTTGATCTAACACATAAGTGTCAGGTATATATCCTTTATCCCATCGATTTAGCGGTTCTAACCTTACAACCCAAGGCTCAGCGATATTCCCAACAATATCATTGATACTAAAAGATATTTGGTCAGAGCCTTTATAGATGATATCATTGTCAGAGTCCCAAAATTTAAGTTCTATAGATTCACCGCTTACTTCATCACTATATAAAGTCATAAAAACACGGTAAAGACCCATTGATTCAATGAACTCTGGTTTTGCATAGCCACGAATTTCATTGTCTTTCATCGCAATAACCACGTCGTTTGGATTATTGATTCCCCAGTCTTCCTTATTTTCAACAAGTGCAATAATATTCATTGAGTGTTGAAATTTTTGCCATATAATAGTATCCCAAGGAGCCTCATATTGTGGAGATTTAACTTTACCAAGTTTTGCACTTTCTCCCGATGTTATATATGGATAAGTTAATGTATCCGATTCTGATAACTGTATTTTATAACCTTCTCCGGGATAAAGACGTTTTAAATTACCAACCCAACCTACATCATCGACGTATTGAGCAAACTGTGTTTGACTTTTTATTAAATCATTTTCAGTTGGAGTTAACGTTTCTAAACCACTAGCAATATCAATATTAAAATTTGGTAAATAAGAAATCCAACTCCAGCCTTCATTCAATTCGATAGGAATAGTATCTGCTCCAACTCTTATACCTACAAAGTTGATAGAGTCTTTTTCTGCCAAATTAACCATGAACATATCTTTTTTATCAAGAGGGTTTAGTGTAAGATTCCCAATCCATCCGGTATTTTCTGCATATTGAGCAAAACCATTCTGGTTTACAATTCGATCTCCAAAAGAAGGCCTTAGGTCTTCAAAAATACTTTCAAGAGACATTACGCTTGACTCTAAATTGAATGACATCCAATCCCAGCCTTGAGAGAATTTGAATTGTTGTGCAACTTCACCCGTTGCATTAATATTAATTGGGATATTTGGTTCACCGTAAGACCCGTCAGAAGTAAAAGCTAATTTTTTATCTGTAGCCCACCATTCAATACAATTTGTTCTATCCCATATATGAAATTCTACAGTCTCGCCGTTTGCTGAATTTGAATAAGCGGTAAGATAAGCTCTATATTCATTGAGATCAGGATCGTACTCTAAATCAGCAAAACCACGATATTCGCCATCAACAATAGCGGCGATACGATCATATTTATCCTTAGAAAATGTACCTAAAACTGCAATTTTTGCTACAATATTCATTGAATATTGATATGAAAGTTTATCAAGAGGCCAGTTTGGATATTCACACATTGAAGCAACTTTAAGGGCTAAGGGTTCATTGCCATCTGGAGTCTCAGCAAAAACGGTATCGACAAAATCCCCAACGTTTATATCTGGAGATATAGTAAAAACAATATCCCAATTTCCACCAGGGTTCAAGGTTCCCTCTGAAGTATTAACCGTTAACCAGTCTGGTAATCCAGTGATGTTAAAAGCTTTTTCATTCGAACCAATATTATTAAGGCTTATCGTTTGTTTTGTCGGGGTACCGATGATAGCTGTTGTTGATACTTCTGGAGCAGACCAACTGATAGGGTTGCGATTAACTTTAAAAGCATGCCGTACGGTATCGCCAACATTACCATAGAGGTCACTATAGCCATAGAATTCTACCGTTACTTCATGGTTCTCAATATCACGGTTAGCAAGTAAGAACTCACTCACAACTCTATTTTCATTTGAGCTAAGATCAAAGGCAGTAATCTCACCGACGCCGTAAGGGTCGTTGATCTTAAAATTTATTTTTTCAACGGAAACAGGGTCAACCTCTTCCGTGAAGTTAAAAGCTATTTCATCGTTTTGGTTTAGTACCTTATCCACTGGTTCCGCGCTCCCAAGCAAAGAGGGCTTAATGCGGTCTACTGTTCCGCGTTTTGGTGGAAGAAGGTTTACGAGTGCACCACTTAAGCACACGGATTTAAAACGTAGATCATAAACGCCATCATCTAAATTAGCAAGTGACCAGTACGTTGTCTCATATTGGCGATTATCGAGCCTAAGCGTATCAACAATTATCGTTGCTTCATCAATGGTATACCAATTTGATTCACTTAAGGGGCTGTACTGCAATTCTATCTCATCAAAGTAAGATTGGCTTAGATCAAAACCAGAAAACGTTACAGCGAGGGTGTCATTAAAAGAGTTATTTAAAACCCAATCTTCTGCAATATTATAAAAATCTACGACAGAACATGGTCGAGCAAAATTAGCAGTAAAAGAAGCTTGATAACCATTCGTTACACCAGCATAATTTGATTCACATTCAGGTGCAAACTTCAAGCGTAGGTCTTCAAACTCATAAAAATCGGAATCAATTGGGCGTCGGACAGTAACGGTAACCGTATCCGTTTCATTGTAATCTAAAGTATAAGGAATGTTGCCCGATTGTCCATTTAACAATATTTCTGCCCCACGTGGATTAGAAGAGCTAACAACGGATAATACGTAAGTTCGCGTAGTTTGACTAACCGACTCGTTTCTTAATAATACACGGTATTCTGCTGTGCCATCAGGTAAAACATTTGTAGCTGTGCTCGCAGATTGAAATTGCATAAAAGGCTCATCTTGTGGATTAGTTACGACAACACCTTCTGCGTTGGTCCATTCCTCATAAGGACATGAAGAATTGCCTGCAACGACATCAAACACAGGGGTTCCGTAAACTGGATCTGTTTTAATATTAACCGTGTAGTCATCGCCAGAATCATCATCATCAAGGGTATATTCAATCGTTGTTGAATTGCTTGTGCTGCTTGAACGAGAGGATCCAACACTCATTCCGATTCCTACCGTAGAAGTATTTCCAATACCAAGACCCATGACCTCAATACCAAGCCCAATAGCGAGTTCGGTATTAATTTCCATTTCCGTTTCGAAAGTATGTGAACTAGAAGTCGTAGCGGTTTCTGATTTTGTAAAAGACCCGGCTGAGCCATCAAAACTTCTATTTTCTACAAAAGTAGCAACTTTTGCAAGAGAGTCTGAATAAGCTAAGATCTCATTCCATCGATCAACGTCTTTTTGTTTGGAAGAATCTGCGACAACAAGTGATTTTAACTCCGGGATCAAATAAGATTGTATATATGATTTAGAGTATTGAAATGTTGTTGCAAAGCCATTAGGGATAAAAATAAAGTCCCTATCCACTGAATAAATATTCTTCCCATTAGCATCCTGCTTAATAGAAAGAATGTCGGTAGTACCATATAAGATATTTAAAGCGCCACCAACAAAAATATCACTTCCAGCAGTGCTAAACGATTCACTGGTCGCAAATTCCCAAGTGGTTTCAGAGGAAGACGTTTTAGACCCACCAATACTTGTCGTTGTAGAAAATGATATTTCAGCATCCACATCAAAAGAGGTTCCAATGCCAAAAGGGGCAATTAACGTTGTTGTTTTAACACCCGAAGAAATTGAAGTTTCATTTGCGAAGCCAGCACTTTCACCAAAACTAAATCCAAGTGAAAAACTTGAAGAAGACTCACTTGTAAAAGTAGAAGAAGAATTATCACCGGGAGGTTGTCTTAAAATTAAAAAAGGAATCTCAGGGGCAGTTGTCGTAAAGTCTACAGAAACAGGTTTGTTTCCTAGGACGACAGCCCATTCATTGATTGTGGTCTGTCTCTGTTCCGAGGTGTCGGAAGCAAGAACTTCAAATTTTTTCTTATATGGGTTTGCGCCACTGGCTGATGTATTTGGAAGGCCAGGTAATAGAGGATATCGAAGCTTCCCTTTTTCATTTAATTCAAATTGCAGCGTATCTGATTCCACCCCTTTATAACGATCACCCAAATAATCGCGAACCTTTACCCAACCAGTATTTAATGGGCATTGTTCATTTAAATAGTATTGTTCATAAACTTCAATATCAATCGTATCTCTTTTATTTTGAGTAAATTGATTATCACCTAAAAGATTTTTATTAAAACCATCAGTTATTTCAGCTGAAAGGGGTGCATAGTAAGTAAAATCTACCGTATCAGTTGTTAGGGTAGCCCAGGTGGAATCTAGTGGATTAAAAGCATCTTTCATGTTGTGAGTTTTTCCACCATTTTGGAACTCGGTTCCAATCGCCAGCAAGTTTGGAACTGCGGGACTATATTGCCCATCAGTTAATACATCAACTACAAGCTGATATTCCATTGTTGGGATGTCATCAAATTTATATTTACCGCCGCCGTCAACATAGGCAGTATCTATAAAACAAGAGACAGAAGACTTTAAAATAACGCGAGCAAAGTTTTGCGGTCCCAGTGGTAATTGGCAAAGTCCTCCACTTACTTGTCCGACAAGGGTTCGTTTAAAGGTATCTTTAAAATTAGCTGTTTGCGGTTGAACAACATTTGTAAAACTAAAGGAGTGTGGATTGAATGAACCAACCGCGCTATAGTCCGTACTATCTCTATCAGGCATATCTGGAATAATTTCGATATTTCCACCCGGCTCAACTTCGATTAAATACGATCCGTCGGCGTCTGTAACGGTGCCTAAAAACTTACCGTTTTGCAGTAGTTTTACTCCTGCAACGCCACATTCGGCATCTTTTGTATTATCTGAGTCGTAATAAACAAACCCTGAAATAGATTGAAGGTTCGTTACTTTAAAATTGACATTATTTCGTACGGGATTAGCATCACTTAAGTACGCTTGATTTGAAGTAGGGCTAAAAACATGGTATGGTTTGGTGGGTGATACCGACATATTTTTTCCGGAACCGTAATTTATATTTACAATTGTATAGGCTCCTCCAAGGTCTGTGTAAGCTGCAGCATAGGCAGGCGCGATAGAATTATCCCAATAACTATTATCACTTTCTCCGTTGAGGGTTCCTTTTAAGGCTTGATCTACGGCATTGGTTATCAAATTACCTGTGCCGACATCCATATTGTTGTAAAGTAATAAATTAGGTTCAGCAATAGAACCGCTCACGCGATATGGCGTATATACATTATAATATTTTGTAATAGAGGTTGAATCAATGTTCGGAAGAACCGGTTCTCCTTTTATAACATTATGACGTATACCCAAATAGTCATCTCTCAACCCAGACCACATGCGAAACTCATCAATATTTCCTCTAAAATTATTTCCTGAGCCATCTTTACCCATCAGGAGTGGGTCGCTATTTGCAGTTGTTAGCGGAGCGATAAGGCTATCTTGATTAGTATTAAATAGTATCTTAGAGCCATTTACATAAAATCGATAAACACCTTTTTCAGCTGTATTGCCTTTTTTTACAATGGCAACATGCGTCCATTCGCTAGTTGGAATTGTAGCTACGCTTGTAATGTCAGCACTCCCTTGAGTATAATTTAAATAATTATATGAGCCAACTTTCTTTAAGGATAGTTTCCAATTAGAGCCTTTGCTTAACAATACCTGTGTCTTGACATCTGGGGTGTTAAACCAAAGTTCTGCAGTTAACGAGTCTCGTGTATTGTTTGATGCCAAATCAAAAATAGAGTTTGCAGGAAAACTGGCATAATCGTCATTCCCATCAAGCATTATGGAGCTGCCCCAGTTGGGAGTCGCTCTAACTTTTGTAAAAGGGATTTTGGTGCCTAAAGCTGTTTCAACAAAGCCGGTAATAGTTCCGTTTGAAGAAGTTTTTCCTATAAAAGTATCTCCATCAGCATCAGTCCCAAATACATTTGAACCTTTAACGGTATAAGTATATTCCGTTCCAGGGATTAACCCCGCATCATCATCATATGAGGTATTTACAAAATTGTAATTATCTTGAATTCGAGTTGATGCTCTATAAATATCATGACCGGTTCCTGCGCTAGTTGCTTGCGGTGTATTAGGATCGTAATTCCAATCTAATACAACTTTATTTGGGAAAAAATCATACGTAGCATTGAGAGCAATATTCTCAGGTCTTCGTTTAAAAATATTCCAAAACCCTAGCTCAACTTTAATAGGGCCACCGGGGCCTTGACCAATCAACATAGAATCCTGTTCGGTTTGAATAATTTGACCCACCGTAAAACTGACGGTTCCTCTCAAGGCATCACTCCCAGGGACTGAATTGATCACGCCGGTTGTATTTCCAGCGCCACCACTAACAATCTTAAAGGTCACTTCTGCAGCTTGAGTGCCCGTTGCATTGCTGTTACTTATGACAACCTGAGCTGACATTAAGCTACTCATGAGAGCTAATAAAAAAATATTGGCGAAAAAACGGTTCAAGTGGCTATCCATTAATTGATTAAAAAAAATTGATATCTACCAAACAGAAAAACCAATGTATCCATATGTAGAATGCCATCTTGTCCAGTTTCCTGTTTCACTTCTCCATTGAAGTCGAGCACTATAATTACCTTCTTTTTTATTTGAGACACACCAATTAGAATACCATGTATCTAAACGAGAGTCGCTGATATAATAATAATTCTTATGTCCATTACTATCAGGCAAGTAAGAGACGGTTCCATCGGAATGCGTAAGTTTTACTCTGAGATATATCCTATGGCCTGCGTCATCTACCCATCCACCGTCAAATTGAAGCCCGTAGCAAAACGAACCACGGGTATAAAAACTACCTTGAGCTTTGGTATCATTATGCGTGGCCGTATTCCAATCGCTACCACCATCAGTTTTAAAGTCAACCCAGGAGGTTGAATACATATAGTTGTTACCCGTTGTCACCCGAAAAACACCTTTAGGGTCCATAGAGTTTTTTGCAAAAATCTTTTCTTTAATCTTAACATTTCCACCGTTTTCAAAACGTGCGATCTCTTTACCATCATTACGATTAAGCAAAAGCCCATTTGGCGCCGTTATTAAATAAGACCAATCGTTTGTATTGTTTGGGATATAGGCATTGTAGGTAGCGCCGTCTTTTTTTGTTCCTCTTATTGCATTACCATTTGGAATGTATAATTGATCTCTAAAAATACTTTTACCATTAACATCTAACGTTAAAGCTGGAGATGAGGTGTTTATTCCAACCTTTCCTGCGTCTGTTAGCGCAATATTTTTGCCCCATTCATACTTACCATCATTTCTGGGTGCTATAGTTAAAAAGTCATATTCTTCATTAGCTCTTCCATGAATAATAAAACCGTCATCTTTTTCATCGTTCATAAGTAAAATATCATTAGATGCTTGAATATTACCCTTTACATGCAATTTTGAAGCAGGGGATGTCGTTCCAATACCCGTGTTTCCATCGGCGGGCATGGTATTTGTTGTCCCATTTAATTGTGAAATGATTGCGTAGGGGGTCATGGTAAGTTGTGTTCTTGGCGCTAGTTCACCATTGCCTCCGATATCAATGCTAAGCCAATAGTTTGTGTTGAAGTCTAATGCGCTCATCGATGTAACAGACCCAAGATTGGTAGAAAATACGCCATTGACAACATCTAAGGATTGGATCTCTGTCCATTTAGCATCACCCACGCCACCATTTGAAATATGGTCATAGGCACGAAAAGTAAACGTGTAAGTGGCATCAGGCAATGATGCGCCTTGATTGTCTCTTGCAATGCCCTGAATGCTTAACATTTGAGCAAAGATAAAGTTGAAAAGCAGAGTACTAATAGTTATAATTTTTATTGATTTCATGTTTCTATCTCAATTTTTTGTTTTAATTCAATTCTTTTAGTTTGTTTTTAAAGCTTTAAAGCCGCCTTGAGTTCTACCAGACTAATACATTCATTCTTGTTTGAATCTATTAGATCAAATGTAGTTGGTGGTGGTACTAGCAAGTTACTTTCATTATTTGTTTCAGATATTTTGAAAGGTGGCTTTGGTGTAGGATCCACGTCAGATTCCAAAATAGACATGGCAGGTGGTTTCTCAGCCGAGCTTATCCCTCCAGAAACTAGATTTTCTAATTCAGAACGATCAATACAACCATCAGCATTTAAGTCTTGGTTTTTATTAAATGTATTATTCTCAATATTATAGTTTTCAAAAAGACGGATAGAGGCTTCATCCAAAATTTTTAAAGACATTTGGATTTGGGCCTCATTAATAGCTAAAACTTGCTCCTGAGCGCTTATAAAGGCAGATGTTGAAACTATAATAAAATAAATAAACCTACTCATGTAAAAAAATACACTTTAATATTTAAAACTCAAATTTTTATTTATTTATTTATAGAGGATAAAATGCTGTGTAATGAAGGTCTGATTTTATAATTAAACGAAACATTCGTATAGGTTGCTTCCCCTTTTTTATTTATCACATAAGTACTCGCATAGGGGAGGCCATTTCTATTAGTGCCAATATATCGAGGGTCAATTACACCAAAAAGATTAGCAATTTCACTATTTTTATCTGATAATAATGGGAAGTAAATGTTTAGTCCATTTAATAAATTTGTTTTTTTAAAAGCACTACTTGCCTGCGGATCTTCAATACTGATTGCCCAAATTTCCATATCTTTTGGTGGTTTAAATTTTGATAGTTCGGCTAACTGCCTCCTACAATGTGGTCACCAATATCCGCGAAAGAAAATTAGCATCAGATTTTTTTTGCCACGCAGATCAGATAGCTTTTTGATTTTAGAATTTTCATCTTGAGCGCTAAAGTCTGGCACAACATCACCAGGTGTAATTTTTATATTTTCAAAACTAACCGTATCGGCAAGGACTTGCCCTTTTAAGTTTGTAATAGATATGGCTGATATAAATAATAATAAAAAGTATCTCATCTAAATAAATTTTAAAGCTTTGTATATAAGAAATCCTATTTAATATATTTAAAGAATGAAAACATTAATTATAGCACTAGCTGTTTGGATTTATAATAAAATAAAAGCTAAAAAAGAGTCAAAGCTAGAACAATAAGCCAACTATTCTTTAAATAAATAAATCAAAACCATACCAATTGAAAAGGGTAAGACCCGTTCCATCCAATCGCCGATAGAATTAGGTAAATAAAAAAAGATTACAGCTAAGAGAAAGCCCGCGGCTATTGTTATAAAAAGATTCTTTGGATGAATTCTCCATTTTAACAGCCTTGCAATGATTGCAGGGCCAAAAGCTGAGCCCATGGCAGTCCAAGCAAAAAGAACACGACTAAATATTTTTTCTGGCAAGAAAATTGCAATTACAGCGGAAAGAAAAATTACAACTCCGGTCACAAGTCTAGATTGCTTTAAAGGATCTTCGCTTAGTTTTAACCCAACGTCTAAACTAATGGATGAAGCACAAACTAATATTTGACTATCAGCTGTTGACATGATTGCTGAAATAACAGCCGCCATTAAAAGGCCTTGAATAATAGGATTAAAAAGACTCTCAGACAGTTTAAAAAAAACATTTTCATTGTTATCTAAATCAGTAATCATAAAATGACCAATGAGGCCCAACAACCACATTCCAATGAAAACAATGATAAACCAAATTAATGTATATTGACGAGCACGCTTTAAAGAGGCTTCATCTTTTGCTGCCATAAATCTAGATAAAAGGTGTGGTTGTCCAAAATAGCCTAACGCAATTCCCAATTGTCCAAATATTAAACCCATTGCCATTAACCCTGTATTTCCAAGCGTTAAGCTGGTAAAATCTGTTGAATTATTGATGATGTTATCTATTAAGACTCCAGGCCCACCAAGTTTCATTAAGGCAACCAAAGGCATGATCAATGCAGTAAATCCCATAAGAAATCCCTGAATGGTATCTGTAATGCTTACGGCCAAATAACCACCCATATATGTATAAGCAAAAATCACAATAGCGCTCAAGGCGATACTTTGAACGATATCCCAATTAAATGTATTCTGGAAAGCGTTCCCGGCTCCTTGGAATTGAGAAGCAATATAGAATGCAAAGGAGAAAATGATTATTATTGAAGAAAGAAGAAGAATTGGTTTTTTTTCTTTTTCTTGGTATTCATTGACCAAAAACTGAGGAATAGTAATAAGGTCTTTTGATCGCGTCATCCTAAAAAGCGTTGGTGCAACAATAAGCCAATTAAAGAACATTCCAACAATTACACCGATAACTAACCATATGGTGGATACGCCAAATTTATATGCAATTCCACTTACTCCTAACAAGGTCCAAGCCGAAGAATTGCTCGCGGAATAACTTATTGCTGTTATTAAGGGGCCAATCTTTTTTCCACCTAAATAATAATTTTCAACACTTGTTGTTTGCTTCCTCGAAAACCAACCGATAAAGAGCAGTAACGATTTATAGACGACAAGAGTCAGTCCGATGATTAGGGTATTATCCATAATTGTTAATTAGAAGTAGAAAAGATTTTTTCTTAGATATTTATATTAAAATAAATTATAAAATTTTTGTAGATGATTATTGAAGTTAATTCCCTAAATATATATTCTATTTTTCTGTGGGAAATCCTAAAATAAATCCAAGAGCCGCACCATATGTAGTGCTATTAATAGGAGAACCAGTGATAGCACAGCTATTATTACAGCCTATAAAATAATAATAAAAACCCCCTACTAGGCTACCAGCAACAGTAAATAAAATCAATTTTTTCATTAGCGCTTCATTAATTGTAGACCGAGAGAGATATTAAATACAAATATCACAATTTGACCCACGGACATTCCAATAAAAAAAGGCATTATTGAGTTTGCGCTCATTGGATCCAAATTAAAAATTGTATAAATATGATTAACAACCTGTAATCCCGCAAACACTGAAGTGATTTTTATAACAGCACCGTTCCCAAAGTTGCGAAGAGACAGCGCGGAAGCTACACATTGGATGCCAGCCCAGTTAAGACCACCGAATAAAAGAACGATGCCAATTTCCATAGTCATGCCTAGAGCTGCATCAGTCCACTCAGTATTTCCAACTACGCTCTGACCCCATAATATGTGATAATCAAGAGACCAAACAAACATGAAGCCAATAGAACCTAAAATTGTTAATACGGTACCTAAGCCCAAAAGCCCATCAGATTTTTCACTCTGAAGGGACCCATTAAGAGTGTAAATACCGAAGATAGAGAGTGAAAGACCAAAAATAGATAATAGGGGGTATAATAAACTCAAATTCCCCCCTGAAAGGATCTCTTCGGAAAAATATCTCCATATCAAAGTTCCTTCTTCAGGTGTGCCACCAAAAGTTATTTGTAAAATAAATGGAATTGTCAAAAGAACAGCTCCAACACATAATGATATACCACCTACTTTATTTAAAGACATAGTTTTCATAATATGTTCCTTTTATTAATTTTTTGTATCTGTTTTTTGTTCGGATTGAATTGTCGAGTGGGTTTGCCCACCAGACCCACTAGATATTGGATATGGAACCTCTGAAGGGTTTATAAATTGTATTGAACTATTTTCGTATAGTTTTTCATGACGCATTTTCTCTTGAAAAGTTTTTTTAGTTCTTATAATACTAACAACTTCCGGACTAACTGAAACAATTTCAGAATATCTATGTAAATTACAATAACCAAGAAAAACACTATTTAAATTTGAGCCAATATGATTGGTTACCACTTTATATTCAGCACTATCCTGTGGTGTGTAGTTATGATGTTTTCCATTACCATCATTTGCCCAAATTTCCATTGTATCATTAATATATATTAGTTGATTTTTTTTAATATTTACATTGGACGGGACTGTATTTTTTGTGCCACTACAACCATTTATGTTTATCATTACTAAAGCTAATAAGATATTTATGATTATAAATCGTTTCATAATGAAAATTTACAAAATTAATAAACTACAAATGTTAGATAAAACGCAATCAAGTTATTACTCTTTTTGTTTTAAGTGATCATCAATAATATCTTTAGCTGCTTTGGTTTTTTTTAGTATTCCAGGGATGCTGTTTCTCATTAATCTCTTATTTCCACGATTAGCGATCAAAAAATTTCTAACGTGGACATTTTCTTTAAATTGAATAAAATTATTTTTATTTTGCCAATTAATAGTCCAGTTCGTACTTAGAGAATCATCTCTTAGTTCAAAAGCCAATAATGAAATATCATCAAACTTTTGAATATGTGTTAAATCATAATCCAATAAGTAAGCATATCTTTCATATGTTTCTTGATATAAGTCCAAGATTCTATTTCTCAGAGAATCTTTGGTGATTTTATATATTAGTCCCGAAGCTTCCATTGAATTAAAAACTCTATCATTTAATTTTCTTCCCCAATTTGTAGTACTTCTTTGGGCACGAAGATCAAGGTCTTTTTCACTTAAATATTCTAAACTATCTGCTTTTATGATAAAATCTAACATTGGGAGGGCTTTAGGAAAATATTCTTTAAATTTTTCTAAATTTGCAATATTTGTCGCCATTTCACCACGAAGTGCGTGCAATGAGCTATTAACTTGACTAATTAGTTGTTGATCATTCTTTTTTTCATCAATTAGTAAGGAACCAGTAATGCCTAAAAGGACTGCAATAAATTCAATTCCACCTCTTGCAAGCAAATTCTTCATTTTATTGCCTTTGTATAATTATTTTTCAAGATTGATTTCTAAAATATTTAATAAATTATTTGCAGAATTTTTCATATCTACTAGCACATAACTTTGATAAGAGGATATTCTATCTTCAGCTTCCAATATATATTCTGAAAACCTACCTGACCTTAAAATGTTAATTTTATCTTTAACTGTTTTTTGGCCTTCAAGAATTGATCTAAATCTAAAAAAATTTTTATTTAAAAATTCATCAAACATAAAATTATTTGTTTTTATTCTTTCATAGCTGTTTTGATAATATTTACTGAGTGCTATAATTAATTCTAGATCTTCAATATAATTTATTCTACCACTATTTAATGATACCAAGTAAGAAGAGCCCATTGGGAAAAAAGTATAACTTATATTGCCATAATTATTGAATAATAATGTTGAGTCAGCATCTTCTATTTGACGTTTATTATTAATAATATCTAAATAGATTTCTAATTGCTCTAAGCCTTTTGTTTTTAAACTATCTATTCTTTCAATTTCATTTAAATCTTTATTTAGATCAGCCCTTATATTTATAAGGTCTTTTTGTAAGGCTAAATGAATGTCTTTATTTTTTGAATTTTCATCAACCCATAAAGAAAGAGTGATTCCCAACAAAACTGCTAAGAATTCAATTCCACCTCTTGCAAGAATATTCTTCACTTACATCCCTTGATTCAAAATATTAATAAGACAAATTTTCTTTAATTGAGGTCAATATTTCCATAAACAATCTAACTCTACGATTTCGACTTTTTGTTAACCCACATTTTCTTCCTAGTAATCCCCAGACTGTTTTATCATCTCTAGTGTTTTCTAAAATTACTAAAAAATTTTCAAATTTTGAATTGCTGCCTGCATGATAAGGATATTGATATTGTATTTCGGAATGATTTTTTGACAAATAGACTATAAGATCTTCTCTTGATTGATTTTCATTATTTTCAATCTTATTTATATATTCTAAAAGCATAAAAAGCTCACCAAATTTTTTTCTGATATCTATATCTATAAGATTGAATCTACCATCACTTTTTAATGCATCAAATGTTGATAAATTTGGCGAGTACATGTAGGTGCCTGTTGTAAAAATATCATATGTGAAATCAAATGGATCATCAATTAATTCTGAGCTAAAATTTTCCCAATTATTGTATAAAAAATCAATAGTACTATCTTGTTTGTTATAATATTGGATCCTTTCAGTTGTATAATCAATAATAGCACCTATTTCATCATTAAGAATTTGATATACATTAACTCTTTCATTTTCAAGATCAGCAAGCTTTTTATTATTATCAATCCAAAGTGAGCCACTAATACCTAAAAGTACTGCTAAGAATTCAATTCCACCTCTCGCGAGTATATTTTTCATTTTTTACCTTTACTCTTAGACCTAATCTATTAAATCATTGAATAAACAAAAACCCCCACAGTTTGTGGGGGTTTTAATCAATAAAAATATGATGGTCCCTTTAATTAATACAGAGAATATTACTTTGGTCTCTGATTATTAAAAGTATCTTGACTGTCCGATTGGTTACATATTGTTTTGAGGAGAATGCAAAAAGCGTTCATCCATTTTGTATTGTTTAGCTTTTACAGCAGGTTTTCCATTTGTGAGCTCTATAAATATAAGGCTGGCTAAGAATCCTAAAAAAAAGAGTGTGGCTTTATTCACTATTTTTCTCAACTTTTTCAAGAATTTCAACTTTAGTCACTTTATAATCTGTTCGGCTTCCACCATTATCAGGTTGAGAACGCCTTGTTTTTTTTATATTTTCCAATTCTGAATGTTTAGTGCAATTCAGCACTATAGAATTTTTATTTTTTAAATGAAAAAGCGCCTTATAATCTTTATCAATATAATGATGTAATTTAAAATTGGTACTTAAAACATGCCCACCAGTAATAAAAAGGGACGCACTAAATAACACATTAATAATTGTTGTAAACATAATTTTTCCTAAGCTATTGTTTATTTCCTAAATATTAGTAATTAATATGTATAACTATCAACAACTTATAGAATTTAGACTTTTATCAGATTCTTAAAGGTAGGGCAACTTATTATATGTGCACCTTTAAGTATGCCTGTGCTAGTTAAAAACTCTCTTGTGATTTCTGGTCCAGTGAATTTAAAAGTTTGTTTAAAAAGCTTAATCCACGCCTCTAAGGAAATATTATTATTTTTCTGAAGCCAAAATTTGAAAGAACCATATTCCTTCTGAATTAAAAGAATTTTATTAGCATTGTAAATTGCAGCATTTACTTTGAGTTTGTTTCTGATTATTCCTGGATTATTTAAGAGTTCTTCAACGTCCTTTTTATTATAATTCGCAACTCTTTGAATATTATATGTTGAGTAAGCTTTTCTGAAGTTCTTTTGCTTATTTAATATAGTTGTCCAAGATAGTCCCGCTTGGTTTATTTCAAGCAGTAATCTACCGAACAGCTCATTGTCATTCTCAATTGGAAATCCATATTGTGTATCATGATATACTCTGTGAACATTAGTTAAATTTAAATCAGCCACAAATTCACAATAATTATTTGGATTTTTCTTTGCCATATTATACTTAGAGGCGCTATCTAAAATAGTATACTAGTAAAATTAATTATTAGAAATTATTGTACCATATTCTCCATTTATTGCTTTTTTAACACCATCAATGGAAGTTATTATAACTTTTTCACCGTGGTGTTTTAAAAAGTATAACGCAGCTTGAAATTTAGGGCCCATGCTTCCAGCTTGGAAATGACCCTCTTCATAATATTTTTTGGCTTCTAAAAAGCTAATATTTTTTAGTTTTTTTTCAGTTTTTTCCCCAAAATTCAAGCACGCAAAATCTACATCTGTAATTATCCATAATTCTTTTGCTTTTATTACTCTTCCTAATAGCCCAGCTGATAAATCTTTATCTATAACCGCATCGAGACCTTCCAGTTGATTGTTTTTATTCCAGTAAGTTGGAATCCCACCGCCTCCTGATGCAATGACAATGATGCCATTATTGACTAATGTTTCAATTGATCTACCATGTTCAATAAATTTTGGTAAGGGACTTGAGACTACTTGACGCCATTCATTTTTGTTTTGTTCTTTAATTTTCCATCCAAATTTTTCAGCTAAAGCCTTCGCCTCATTTTCTTTATAAACTTGCCCAATAAATTTTTTTGGATTATTAATTGAAGGATCGTCAATGTCAACAATGGTTTGTGTAATTAATGTTACAACTTCCCTATCAATTGATTTTTGTTTTAACAAATTTTGGAGCGACTGTTGTATCATATAACCAATGGAGCCTTGTGTTTCAGCGACGCATACTCCAAGAGGTAAAGAGGGGATCAGATTATGAGTGAGCTGCATTCTATATAATTCATTTCCAAC
>ENA-OREN01000813-OREN01000813.1-marine-metagenome-genome-assembly--contig:-NODE-813-length-41648-cov-7.707777_pt1 | contig 41648 bp, 36 predicted proteins | sample MGYA00248624_ERZ508555 | MGnify/ENA primary metagenome ERZ508555 (study PRJEB26222, sample SAMN06267773) | marine metagenome | isolation source: Saanich Inlet, British Columbia, Canada | place... | reverse complement strand
AATAAAAATGCGTTCTATTTTCATTTAAAAGAAAGTGAGTTTAGGTTCAATTACAGGCATGAAAATATCTACCAAATATTACTCGAAATCTTTCGAAATAAACCGCTAAACTAGGCATGACCCTAATAAAATTATGATTGTAAACAAAAATAGCATTTATGTAATCATTCTATCAGCAAACTTTGTCTTTAGTGCAGTAACAACCATCGATTTTGAAACGGCGGGAGATGGTTATACACCATCAGGCACGGAAGGGAGTGGTTGGGAGGATATTTTTAATAGAACAAATCATAATATGACTTCCGTTGATAATGAAGATGGCTATTATTGGGCTATTGAAGATCTTGGGACTTTAACTGATCCTTACTTAACGCTTGATCAAATTAGCGTTAGTGGCGCATCAAGTTTTGTTCTGCAATTAGATATGATTGTTCATCATTATAATGATTGGGATGCTGCTGATGAAGTTAGAATTACTTACTCAGTGGATGGAGGTTCTTATCAAAATCTGATGTGGATAAATAGTATTATCAATGGCACTAACTCTCCTGCTGCTCTTGATACAGATTTTGATGGAATCGGTGAATGTAATGATGCAACTCTTTTACCCTCTCGAAGTGAGGGTACTGCAGATAATTGTACAGTTGCGGATGGTTATGATGATTTCACTCCATTTACTAGTCCTGTAATAGCTTTATCAAGTAATAGTACTCTTGATATAAAAATTCAATTCTATACATTTACACAAGAGGACGTAGGCCTTTACATTGACAATATTATTATAACCACTAATCCAGAAAAATGCACAATAAGTGGGAATTCCGGTTTCCGGATGATGAGCAGTCCTGTTGCAGGTCAAATCTATAGTGATCTTTTAGATGAGCTGTGGACCCAGGGAATGACTGGTTCCGATGTGGGTACAAGTGGTAATGCCAACGTCTGGGTATTAAACGGCTATAGCGGCACCCAGAGCTTTAGTGAGTTAACAGACATTACAACCAACGGGGCAAGTATTACTGCCGGTGAAGGCTTTCTTTTGTATGTTTTTTCTGATACGGACTGGGATGGTGATGACGATTTGCCCGTGACGATAAGTGTTGCAGGAAAATTAAATAATTCCAGTGCTACTTTCCCCAGTTCTGGTTCTATAGCGGCTAGTAAATATGGTCTTGCCGGCAATCCATATGCAACAACAATTGATTTTGATAATATTACTCTTAGCGGTATTGCAGTAACCACATCAGTTTGGGATGATGCTAATTCTGACTGGAAAACCTGGAACAAGACCAGCCAATCGGGAGATCTCTCTAACGGTTTGATCGCACCCTATCAGGGCTTTTGGATAGAAGGTGATGGCGGTTCAGGCACCATTACGATTGCGACGGCAGACAAATCCAGTTCAGCCGGCACGTTTTACCGGACTTTGGACGACGACAACTGGGGCCGGATGGTTTTCAACGCTTTGTCCGATGGCCATTCGTCTTCCAATTATCTTTCCTTCTATGAAGGGGGCACCGTTGGATCCGACGATGGCGAGTCCGAGCTGTTGTTGCCTTTTCAGGCTTCGTCCCGCGTGGTAATGATGAGTGTGGTCGAGGCAGAGGCCCATAAGATCAGCAGTTATCCTTACGATCATGAAGGTTCAGTATCTGTTCCCTTTGACGTGATGCGCCTTACCCTTGATGAAACGAACTATGTTACGGTTGCGGAAGAAGTGACCCTAAGCTGGAACTTGGATCAGCTTCCGGATCATATAAGTATGACACTAACAGATAATATAACAGGCTCAGAGACCTATTTGGACTATGAAAGCGAATATGTCTTCACCACGGAGCCGAAAGGAAGCTTCAGCGCCACTTATGACGGCCCCATAGGCACGTACCCGGTTGTGGGCGAGCCCAGGTTTACCCTGAACGTTACCTACGGTGCATTGGGCCAGAATGATGATGCGACTCTACCTTCTGACTTTGCCCTTCATCCTGTCTATCCAAATCCCTTTAATCCCAGTGCTACCATTAGCTTCGATATTCCTGATGTAAGTTCGGTAGCATTAAATGTCTATGATGTGAAGGGTTCTTTAGTTGAAATATTACTCAAGGATAACATGAAGCCTGGGAAACACTATTATAACTGGGAGCCACAGGGATTATCATCCGGTGTTTACTTTATGAAACTCACCACCGCTAACCAGACCTTTACCCAGAAAGTCACATACATTAAGTAGGGGAGAGACATGAAAACAAAATTATACACTTTACTGATTACCATAATATCAATCACTAATACCATCATTGCACAAGGTATTGATTTTCCGGATCCACCTTCCCAAGCACCCATAGGTGGTCTTGAACTCTTAATTGGTGCTGGTGGCGCCATGGCCTGGAGAAATTAAAAAATCGAAAAAAATAATTCCATATCACCCCTAACATTATTTTTAATAAAAGCATCAATTGTTTACGCTGGCTGGCAATTTATCTATGATCTAGTATTACTTCCCGATGGTAGGCTAGATACTTTCTTAAGCCTGTCAGGAGTTAGCGCTGCTGGTGGATTATTATCCTTCCTAGGATGGGATGTGGACGTTTCAGGCAGAATCCTTACATGTGTTGGGGAAAAAGGAGTTGAAATAAATAATGGATGTAATAGTCTAAATCTTCTTGGACTATATGGTGGATTCATTATTGCCTACCCGGGCCCATGGAAAAAACGAATTTTGTTTTTATTGATTGGGCTTTTTTCCCTTTATTCTGCCAATGTTTTACGCATTGCATTTTTTGCTGTTTTTAATGCAAATCTTCCACAATATTGGGATGCAGCGCATGATTACAGTTCATATGTTTTCTTTTATCCAATCGTTTTATTATTCTGGTATCTATGGACAATCATCAGCGACGAAAAAGACATTCTCATTTCTGGATAAAATTTAGTTTAAGTCTTGGGTGTTTTTGCCTTTTTTACTTTTTTCTCATACGACCCATTCAAACTATTATCGTAGCAGAAGTGGTAGTTCCCGCACTTCAATCATTTTCATCAGGTAATTCTGATTTTCTTATTCAGTCAAAACAGGATGATTATTTAATTGAATCCCATTCAAATAAGTTTATCGATTTAAAGATCAATCCTCCTTTCAATGGATATTTTTGGTTAGCCGTCATATTCATATGGACATTTGGGAATAAAACCATGATGAAGATTGTTATTTATTACAATTTGGCACTCATTATTATTATCCCGATTTTTATACTTATTTTATTGTCAGGAAACATTTGGGTTGCTCCGCTTATCAGTGCAAATGAAATTGTCTATAAGGCATTGTTTTTATCTCTTAGCGTATTAGTAATAAAAGAAGGAATAGAGAAACAGGGGAATCCAGAAACCATGGTTCGATAATATCCATTTTCCTGATAAATAATTTTTGTTCATTGTAAGTTTGCTATTTAAATTGCGTGGCTTTATTCGAACCGAATACAATCAATTTAAAAAGAGAAGAGCCATGAGCAGAGTATGCGACGTAACCGGTAAAAAACCCATGTTTGGGAACAATGTGAGCCACGCTAATAATAAGAGTCGGCGCCGGTTTAATATTAATTTACAAAAAAAGAAATTTTGGCTTCCAGATGAGAAACGATATGTGACTCTACGTTTATCAACCCGTGGGATGCGGATCATTGATAAAAAAGGGATACGGAGAGTTGTAAATGAATTAAGGGCGAAAGGAATTAAGGTATAGATTTTTTTCCTATACCATCCTATATAATAAAAGCCTTCCAGTTACGGAGGGCTTTTTTATTTTAAAACGCCCTCGTAAAAAACGAGGGCGTTTTCATCTATCAACCTTTTCAGATTAATAGCCAACCAGTTTTAAGGTATTATGAAATAAAATATTTCACAATATTAGGATTCAAGATTATTTATGATAGTCTATTTCAATTCCTAATCATGCTGTCTTCTAATAAAGGCAGGAATTTGAAGGTCCTGACCATAGATCACTGGAGAATCCTCTGTGTCATCAAAAGTAAGAACAGGTTTTGGTTCTTCTATTTCTTCTGCACTTTCTTCTGTAACAACATCTTTTTGTACATGAAGAGGTTTATTTACCCTATCCTGTAACTCGCGTGTATATGATGAAGTTGGAGTATGGGATTCAGTTTGTGGATCAAAATTATCCGCTTTAGTAACAACTTTAGGAATGTTAAATCCAGTAGCTATAACTGTCACACGAATTTCTTCATTCAATTCAGGATCGATTACCGCACCGAAAATGATATTTGCTCCCGGACCTGCTTCCTCGAAAATGATGCTTGTTGCTTCATTTGCTTCCATGAGAGTGAGATCACTTCCGCCAGTGATATTTACCAATACACCTTGTGCGCCTTTAATGGATGCATCATCCAATAATGGGCTGGAAATGGCTTGCTGAGCTGCAAGGGTGGCCCGCTCTTCGCCAGATGCAACACCGGTGCCCATGATGGCTTCACCCATGTTTTTCATGATGGTTTCCACATCAGCAAAATCCAAATTGATCACGCCTTGTACATTGATCAGATCTGAAATGCCTTTTGCAGCTTGGTGTAGGATCGTATCCGCCATTTGAAATGCTTCTGCCAAGGTTGTGGATTTATCCACAATAGACATGAGTTTTTGATTCGGAATTGCGATTAAGGTATCACAGGCTTTCTTCATTTCTGCCATGCCTTCCAATGCTCGGTTCATTCTTTTTGGACCTTCAAAACTGAAGGGGAGTGTAACAATTCCAACAGTTAGAATACCTAATTCTCTCGAAATTTGAGAAATGACGGGTGCAGCACCTGTTCCGGTTCCACCTCCCATTCCACCTGTGATGAAAACCATATCTGCACCTTCCAATAGTGCTTTAATGGCTTCTCTATCAGCCTCGATTGCTTCTCGACCAACGCTGGAATTTGCGCCGGCACCCAGACCTTTGGTCAGATTTTTTCCTACCTGAATCTTTTGTTCAGAAGGATTGTTGTCAAGGTCCTGTGCATCCGTATTGATGGCAATAAAATCCACCCCTTGCATTCCAGATGTGATCATTCGAGTTACCGCATTTCCGCCTGCTCCTCCAACACCGACAACTTTTAGTTTTGCTTTTTGTTCAGATAGACTATCAAACTCAAATAGCATGATTATTCTCCTTGTTTCCTGGTTTGGTTAAAATAGATCTTCGATGGTATGTCGAATTTTTTCAAACAGCCCTGAAAATCCTCCACTTGAAGATTGATGCAACCTAACATGGTCTGTTGCATACAATGGCCAAAGTAAAAGTCCCATGACTGTGGTATGACTGGGTCCATCTGCTATGTCTTGGACTCCATCAATTTTTATTGGTTTTCCCTGGCGAACTTTTACACCAAGGGAATTTTCTGCCAGTGGCACAATATTCCTTAATTGAGCACCACCACCGGTCATAACAATTCCATATGTGAGCGGATCTTTAATATCTGCACGTGAAATTTCGCGAATGACCATTTGAAATATTTCATGCATCCGAGCCTCAACATATCTCGAAATTTCTTGTTCAGGTACAGATCGTTGTAATTGACCTGACTCCTTTGAAAGTTCAATCTCTAATTTTGGTGAGGACATGGATGCCCTGGCTGATGCATATTTCATTTTAATATTTTCAGCCTCATCTATACTGATTTGGAGCATAACTGCAATATCATTTGTAATACTTGAAGAACCAATGGGTATAATTGCAGAATGGCGAACTGCACTGCCGTGATATACCGCAATGTTGGTAGTAGATGATCCAATCTCAACCAAAGTAACACCTAATTCCATCTCATCTTCATGGAGTGTCGCCAATGCGGATGCCAAAGGTTGAAATACAAGCCCGTCCACCGTAATACCTAATTCTTCTACACAACTCACTAAATTCTTCATCGCAGTTGTTGCTGCAGTTACTAAATGAACGCGACCCTCCAATCTTCGACCAGTCATGCCAATAGGATTCTTGATTTCTTTCAATGTATCAACCAAATATTCTTGTGGCAGTGTATGTAAAATATCTCGATCAACAGGGAGAGAAACGGCTTGAGCAAGATCTAAAACCTGGTATATGTCATCATCATTGATGGATCTTTCTGACAGGCCGTCCGTCCTGCCGCTTGAACGATTCAATGCAATCGCTGCCTGAGTATTCAAACATCTGATATGATCACCTGTGATAGAAAGAATTGCTTTGGTTACCTTTACATTCGCCATCAATTCAGCATTCGTCAGTGCTTTTTCAATTTTTACTATTAATTCGTCCCGGTTGGTAATTGTACCGCGGCGGAATCCTGCAGAGGTTGTAGTGGAAATCCCTAATAACTTGACGCGTTTTGTTTGTGGAATAATTTGACCAATCGCACATGTGATTGTACTGGCACCAATGTCTAAACCAACCGTGATCTGCCGATCATGCCCGTTTCCTATGGGGTTCATGATTGGCGTCCTTTGGTAATGATTTGGTTTTCATACCGCATGTCTAAGTAAGTGTAATCAGAAATTTTCTTTTGCCCCAATTCTAATTCAAATTGTTTTAGGATTTCGAATCTTGACCATAATCTATCTTGTCCTAAATAAATATGTGTGGGATGGTCAGACAAAATGAGTTCCAGATCATTAGTAGAAGTCATTTTCATTTCGGATAAATTATTGTATAGGGATTCATAGTCAACTTGGATTCGGGAAAGCCAATTGATACATTCCTTTACTTTAACTGAAAGAGCGCGCTTTCCAACAGGATATAGTTTTGGTTCAGGATTAAAATTTGTCAGGATTGGTAAATTAAAATCACCAAGATTATTTAAATCAGGAAGTACCACCCCGTCTGCGTCCAACATAACCATTGGTTGAGATTTCAAAATAGCAATAGGCTCACGTTCCATAATCTCAATTTGGATTATTCCGGGAAATTGGTGACTCACGCGAGCCGCTTTTACATAAGGGTGACTTTCCATGAGGTCACTAATATCATTTAAACGAACTTGATCTGGATTGATACCAATAATTTCACCTAAGCTTTCTTCATATTCTCTCGTATCAAGCACATTTGTTTTTCCAAAATTTATTTGGGTGATAACAAGTGAATTGCAGAAATCGGACCACCAGAAAGCTGACCAAATCAGGGCAAAAACCATAGAAATGGACAGAAACGATAGAGTCATTCTAATCCAGTTGGTCTGTTGACTTTTCTTAACTGCCATTAGATATCCAATTCCTTTGGGTCAAAACCAATTGTTTTAACTTCTAATTCCAATTTGATGCCGAATTTTTTATAAACTGTTTTTCGCGCCAATCGAATTAATGATGTGATATCTGATGATCTTGCGTTGCCATGGTTCACAAAAAAATTTGCGTGATGTTTTGAAATTTCAGCATTTCCAACCCGAATCCCCTTGAGCCCAGCTTGGTCAATCAAATACCCAGCAGCATTTTCCTTTGGATTTTTAAAGACACTTCCGGCAGATCGAAATTTGAGAGGTTGATTTGTTTTGCGACCTTTGCTGGCTTTATTCTTTTTTTCTTGGATGATTATTGAATTTTCTTCCTTGAGATCAAACCGAGCCAATAAAACGAATTCATCAGTTTTCAAAGTGGAAAATCTGTATGCGAAATCAATGTCACCAGGATAATAGGTCTTGATTTCGCCTGACATATTCATGATTTCCACCGAATGTAAATAATTGGAGATCTCTCCACCAAAAGCACCTGCATTCATGACCAATGCACCGCCCAATGTTCCTGGCACGCCGATCATACTTTCAACACCTGTCAGATTCCGCTTAATACACTCTTTAACTAATCGCCCAAGCATTACACCGGATTCTGCAATCACATGTCCATTATTGAATTCTAATTGGGTAAGTAATTTTGCTGGTGTAAGTACTATGCCATCGATCCCTGAATCAGCAACCAGCAAGTTTGAGCCAGAACCCACAAAATGAGTTTCGATTGAATATTTATTAGCAAATTTCAATATTTCAGCCAGATCGCATCGGTCTTTGGGTGTGATATAAGCACCAGCCGGTCCACCAATTCCATATGATGTATGGTTTGACATGGGTTCATTCTCAAGCAGTGTTCCCTGGACGATTTTTCTTAATTCTCCCATATGCTTCAACCTGTTACTCCATCTGCTAAATAGGCTAAATGATTCATGTAGGACTCACTATATCGCCAAATGCTACCTGCGCCTAAGGTAATAATCATATCATTTGGTATAATAATTTCATCCAACTTTTCTTCCAAATCATCCAAGTCTGGAACATAATGACAATTCATTTTCATTTTAGGATAGCATGCATCGAAGATAAGTTTTGAAGTGACGCCAGGAATCGCCTTTTCACGTGCAGGATAAATATCTGTTATCACTACCAAATCTGCAATTTGCAATGCCGTTGCAAACTCACGAAAAAATGCCTGAGTTCTGGTAAAAAGATGTGGTTGGAATACAGCCACGATTCGTCGATCCCATCCTGCTTTAGCTGCATTTAAGGTTGCTTCCACTTCAGTGGGATGATGGGCATAATCATCGACGACCATTATATCTTTGTGAATCCCTATAATATCAAATCGACGTCGAACTCCTTTGTAACTAGTAATCCCTTTTTGTATCATTTGGAAAGAAAGGCCCATTTCCAATCCTAAAACAACGGCAGCTAAGGAGTTCAGTACATTATGTTCACCAGGAACATTTAACTGAATTTCTCCCAGGTTTTCCTCCGCGCGAAAAACAGAGTATGTGGAACTGTTTTCGTCAAATCGTAGATTTTCCGCTCGGTAGGCCGCATCCCTTGACCGTCCGTAGGTGGTCATGGGCCTTTCAATTTTTGGTAAAATTTCCTGAACTGCAGGTGAATCTGCACAAAGAATAACCTCGCCATAAAATGGTACAGATTGACAGAATTGGAGAAACGCATTTTGCAGATCTTCCAGATCTTCATAACAGTCAGTGTGTTCTAATTCTATATTGGTAATAATGCCGATAGTGGGTTTTAAAGCTAGAAAACTGCGGTCAAATTCATCCGCTTCTACAACGATAATATCACCTGTTCCTAATTTCGAATTCGAATTTAAATTTTGGACTAATCCACCCACAACTAGGGTTGGATCCATTTTAGAGTAGGATAACATTGCACCTATCATAGAAGATGTGGTGGTTTTTCCATGTGTGCCACCTACAGCAATACTGGTTTCCTTAACATTAATCAATTCACCCAACATTTCTGCTCTGCGAATCACAGGAATTCCCTTTTGCCTTGCTTTCATAATTTCCGGGTTTTCCAGGGGTACTGCACTGGAATAGACCAAAACATCTGCATCTATTAAATTTGCAGGATCGTGCCCAATCTTTACATCAACACCGAGGCTTTTAAGCCGAACGACATTATCATTTTCGCTCATGTCGGATCCAAAAACCGTGAAACCCAAATTGAGAAGGAGTTCTGCAATGCCGCTCATACCGATACCACCGATTCCCACGAAGAAAACTTTATTGATTTTCCGAAAAGTCATGCAGCGGCCTCGAAAATATGATCTACAATTTCGCGGGTGGCATCCGGTCGTCCCAATTTTTTTGATGCCTCACTCATTTTTTCTAATTCAACTTTATCATGGATCAAATTCATGACTGAATGGAAGAAATCTTGTGCATGAAGTGATTTTTCAAACAATATTCGTGAAGCGCCGGCATTTACCAATGCTTGTGCATTTTTTGTCTGATGATCTGCTGCTGCTGAAGGAAATGGGACTAGAATACTGGGTTTTCCGCAAACTGTGACTTCCGCCAATGTTAACGCACCACTTCTGCAAATAATAAGATCCGACATGGCATAAGCATCTGCCATATTATCAATGAAAGGAATAATCCGAATATTTTCTGCTTCGCGATGCTTATATTTTGCATATTCCAAGTCACCGGTCTGCCAAAGTATTTGCAAACCTGCACCGGCAATATTGGACACAACCTGATCCATTATTTTATTTAGATATGCTGATCCTTGACTGCCCCCAAAAAGAAAAATAGTTAGATGATCTTTTGCCATTTTAAATTCATTTATTCCATTGTTTTTATCTCCATCAGCAATCCCTTTCCGTACCGGATTACCAGTGAGAATCGTCTCTTTATCCAAATGATTGTTGGCTTCACTGAATGCCACACAAACAGCTTTTGCTTTTTGGGCAAACCAGCGTGTAGTAATTCCAGGAAATGAGTTTTGTTCCTGAAGAACAATGGGTAGAGGTTCTTTCTTTTTGAATGCCATGTAAAGGGGGAGGGCAGAAGCGTACCCACCAGTTCCAACCACCACATCCGGCAGAAAATGATTCAAAAGCGATCGCACTTTCAACATGGACCGAATTATTCGTCCTGGCAGCAAAATATTTCGCCCAATACTTTGAAAACTGATTCCGCGCTGAAATCCGCGAATAGGAAGTAATGTATGCCATACATCCTTCACAGGAAATACGCGTGCTTCCAATCCAAAATTGGATCCAACATAATGAACTTTCGCTTTCGGTTCACGGCGATGGATTTCTTCACCAATAGCCAAGGCTGGAAAAAGGTGTCCACCGGTGCCGCCACCAGCGATTAGAATTTTACGATTAGCCATAATGTGACGGACTCCACCCACGGGTACTTCCTACGGATCTACGGGCTTGGGATATATTCAGTAAAATGCCAATGAGAGCCATGTTGATCACCATCCCTGAACCACCATAGCTCACCATGGGCATGGGCAACCCCGTTACGGGGAAAATGCCCGTCACAACTGCTACATTTACAAAAGCATATAAAATTAGATTGAAAGAAATTCCCACGGCGAGAAATACACCGAATGGATCGGTACATTCCTTCGCAACTTTTAATCCTCGAAAAAAGATGAGTATGAAAAGAGTCAGCACAGGGACTGTGCCTAAAATAAATCCCAATTCTTCACCAATGATTGCAAAAATAAAATCTGTATGGGGTGTGGGTAATAGATGATTCTTTTCAATACTATTGCCAAGTCCTACACCAAAAATCCCACCATTCCCTAGACTGATTAAAGACTGACTCGCTTGATATCCAACATCAGCATCATCGCCGAGACCAAAAAAAGAAAAAATGCGTTTTCTTCTATATTCTCGGGAAAGGAGAACGGGTATACCTATCAACATGGCACCTGCGCCTGCTAGAGAAAGTTGGGAAATTTGTGCACCTCCAATAAAAAGTATTAAAGCCCCGATCGTACCTAGCATTAATGCTGTGCTATAATCTGGCTGAATAACGATTAATCCCATAATGATTGCCAAAACGCTTAAAGCAGGTAGGAGCCCCATTTGAAAATCTTTGAGTTGATCACGTTTTTTATCTACATAGTAAGCCATGAATACTATAATAGCCATTCGAGCGACATCTGAAGTTTGAAGAGAAAAAGCGCCTAAATAGAGCCAACGTGCAGGTTTATACCAGTCAAATCCTCTTGCAAGGTAAAAAGCCTTTGTTGAGATTAATAAAATGATGGCTCCGATAAGGAGATAAGGAGCAATATCTTTCAAACGACGATAATCCAAGGTTAAAAATCCAAACAGAAAAAATATGCCTACCAACATTCGTTTGAGATGTCCTTGCAAAAATAACATATCGGTCCGACCATTTGAATTGGCAAAAGATTCGTACCAACTTGCGCTGTAAAGCATCACAGTTCCCACGGCAGCAAGAATACCAAGGTAGACCAACAGTTGGCGATCATATCGTTGTATGAGCATATCAATCATACTACCATCATCTCCATAACCTTCGTTTTAAAATATTGTCCTCTTTCTTCAAAATTTGCGAATTGGTCAAAACTGGCACATCCCGGAGATAACAATACAACATCCCCGGGAGCAGCCAGACGTTGGGCCGTCTTCACTGCAGAGTTAAGATCTGTGACCTGCACCGATCTTACCGCATCCCCTATAGCAGTGCTTATTTGCCCGCCGGCCTCTCCATAAGAGATAATATCCCTTACATGACTTGACTTGATATGTGGAAGGAGTAGCCGAAAATCTGCACCTTTGTTTCTACCACCTAAGATTAAAACAACAGGCTTATTAAAACTTTGAATCGCCACAGAAACGGAATCCAGATTCGTGGCTTTCGAATCATTGATATAAGTAACATCTTTGATGATAGCGAAATTTTCCAACCGATGTTCTACACCGGTAAATGTTTTCATGACATTGGCTATATGTTTATCAGAAATACCCATAAGAGAAGATGAAGTTGCCGCACAAAGCATATTTGATAAATTGTGTTTACCACGTAATGCGATATCATCCACACTAAGAAGGGGATTCCCGGTCAAGGTGTTAATATTTTTTGAATCGATGGAATATGTAAGTCCGGTTCGCATCATACTGAATGGTGCTAATGTTGAATCATGTCCTTCTACAGCCATAATGAGTTGTGGATCATCAGCATTGAAAACAATGTATCCATCATCACCCATGTTCTTCACCATTTTCATTTTCATATTTACATATTCATCCATGGTGCCATGACGATCTAAATGGTCTGGAGATAGATTTGTATAAATAGCAATTTTGGGACAAAAGTGCAGGACAAATTCCATTTGAAAACTTGAGATCTCAAGAATATATGCCAGATTTTGTTTTGGCTTTTTTATTTCCTTTAAAACTCGTTCTGAAAAGGGTATCCCCATATTTCCTGCCATGATAGATTGAATATTTTTCGATTGACACATTTCAGATAAAATATGCACTGTAGTTGTTTTTCCATTGGAGCCTGTAACCGCCACAATGGGAGAATCAGTGTACCAACTCGCAAATTCTATTTCTCCAACAATAGGGATTCCTCGACCTTGAGCTTTTTTTATAATATCTGCATCTTTGGGAATACCAGGCGAAATGATCCAGAGATCAGCATCATATATCTTTTTAGAATGAAGACCTGTTTCGCTGGCAATATGATTTTTTAACAAGTGCAATCCATTATCAGTAACTTGAAAGTCATCTGATGAATCACTGCCAAAAACTCGGGCGCCGAGGTGATTCGCCAGTATTGCTGCGGCAGTTCCACTCATGCCTAAACCAATCACTGTGATCTTTTTATCCCTGATATTAATTTTTTTTCTATTAGAAATATCTATCATCGTATCTTAAATGTTGTGAGGGAGAATAGAGCCAAAAGTAATCCTATGATCCAAAAACGGACTACAACTTTGCTTTCGGGCCAACCAGCTAATTCAAAATGATGGTGAATGGGAGCCATTTTAAATAATCGCTTTCCTTCTCCGGTTGTGGATTTTGTCCAACGGAAGTAGGAAACCTGTAGCATGACAGAAATTGCTTCCCAAACAAAAACTCCACCAATAATGAAAAGAAGTAATTCCTTTTTTAAAAGCACTGCAAGTGTTCCAAGTGCAGCGCCGGTAGAAAGAGATCCAGTATCTCCCATAAAAACTTCAGCAGGAGAAGAGTTGAACCAAAGATACCCGATACAGGCTCCGGCCATGGACGCTGTAAAAATGGTTAGCTCCCCTGCGCCAGGCAAATAAATGATATTCAGATAATCAGAAAAATCTACTCGACCGGAAATATAAGCTATGGCAGCAAATACTGTGAAACAAATTGCCAAAAGCCCAGCTGCCAATCCATCCAAGCCATCCGTGAGGTTCACTGCATTGGATGTACCAGTGATTACGAGAATTACCATTAATGGATAAAGCATACCAAGATCTATTTCCACATTTTTTAAGAATGGAACAGTTGTTTTTGTACTGAATTCAGCAAATTCCGGTGTATTGAAGATCCAAAGGCTCACAATAGCACCAAGAATAATTTGTCCAGCCATTTTGTAACGGGCAATAAGCCCTTTTTCTATTTTTTTGATGACTTTCAAATAATCATCGATGAATCCAAAAATTCCCATCCAGATAGTGGCGACAATAATGATTTGGATCATTGGATTGTCCAACTTAGCGAAAAGGAGGGTTGGGAGGAGTACTGACATTAAAATGATGACTCCTCCCATTGTAGGCGTGCCCCTTTTCTTCATGTGTGATTCTGGCCCTGTTAGGCGAATTTCTTCGCCGATCTGGTTTTTTTGTAGTATGTGGATAACCCAAGGCCCTATGATGAAGCTTATAACCAGTGCAGTAATTGCTGCGAATGCTGCACGAAATGTGATGTACTCAAATAAATTGAAAGCAGAAAAGGTTTCTTTGAAGGGTGTCAGGAAATAATACAACATTAGTCTGCAAAAACTCCCTGAATCACTTTTTCCATGGCCATCCCACGAGATCCCTTAAATAAAATTTTATCTCCAGAGTGAACGATTTCTTTCAATGAATGGATAAGTTCATCATGCGATTCAAAATGTTTATGATCAATTCCATTGTTAATCATCGAATCGGTGTAAATTGTATTTTGCCCCAATGTAAAAACACCATCTAACTCCAACTCAGTACATTTTTTACCGATCTTGCGGTGTTGTTCATGGGATGTGGCACCTAACTCAAACATATCACCAAAAACAAAGATTCGGCGTCCGTTACCGGAAAATGATTTTAAATAATCCAATGCTGCCAAAGATGAGATTAAGTTTGCGTTATAGGTATCATCAATGACAGTAATATCATCAAATTGCTTGACTTGGCACCTTCCTGAAGTTGGTGTAAAGGATTGAATTCTTTCAATCACATTATTCCATTCTACTCCCAGCGTTACTGCTATGGCAGTAACAGCAATACTGTTTTTAATAAAAGATAAATTTTGGCTGCCAGTGGGTATATCATGAGAATCCAGAATCAAAGTAAGTGATCCATTATTTTCTTGGTGAATATCAGCAGGGAAGTCACATTCAGGTGTGAGGCCAAATGTGATTATTTTACCGGAAATTCTTATTCCTGCTACTTTATCATCAGCCAAATTCACAAATGAGATGCCATTTTCCAGTGAGCGAAAAAGCGCTCCCTTTTCCTGGGTAATTGTTTCAATTGAGCCGAAGCCTTCTAAATGAGCAGGTGCAATGTTGGTGATGACTCCATGAGTGGGTTGAGCGATTCTGCAAAGCACATCAATTTCACCGGGAACACTGGCGCCCATTTCAAGAATAGAAATCGAATGCTCATTATTCATTTGAAGGAGGGTCAGGGGAAGCCCAATTGTAGTATTGAAATTCCCCTGTGTGGCGTGCACATTATAACTGCTTTGCAGTACATGTACGAGTAAATCTTTTGTGGATGTTTTGCCATTAGAACCGGTAATGCCTATTACCGGAATATCAAATTGTTTTCGCCATGCATTGGCAATATTCCCAATCATTATTAATGGATTATCACATACAATCTGCTGTAAACCCAAGGATTCGTCAATCTGTGAAACCAAGGCAGCGGTTGCACCAGAATTTTCAACATTGCCAATGAAGGAATGACCGTCAACTCGCTCTCCTATCAAAGCAATATATAGATCATTTTCTTGTATTTCGCGACTGTCAGTTGTAATGCCCAGAACTGGGTGATGTAGTTTATTTCCGGTGACGGTTTCAAAAATTGCTGTAAATCTTTCGGGATATTTGATGTCAATTCTCATTGATATCTCCTAATAATCTCCAGATCAGAGTAGAATTCTTTTTTACTCTTGATATCCTGATACTCTTCTCTACCTTTTCCTAAAATAGCTACAATATCATTTTTCTCAGATCGATTTAGAGCATCTTCTAAACCAGCCCTTCTATCCTTAAATACCGTGAAATTGCTTCCAGAAAAACCACCAATTATTTCTTTCGAAATTTGATCTGGATTTTCTGTTCTGGGATTATCCGGTGTTACGAAACAATGAGTTGCAAAAATTTCAGCAATCCGACCCATTTTCGGACGTTTGCTTGCATCTCTATCACCACCGGCGCCGAAAACGACATAGAGGCAAGCATCATTCAAAGAAACTTCTTTTAAGGTGCCTAATACCTTTTCATAGGCATCTGGTGTGTGAGCATAATCCATGATCGCTTTTGCGCCATTCGCCAAAGGGAAGGATTCCATTCGGCCAGGAATAGCAGAACATTTTTTGATCCCATCTTCAATCATTTCTTTCTCGATACCCAAGGCATGAGCCACCGAAACTGCGCCTAATATATTTTCTGCATTGAATTCACCCACAAGGTTTGAGCCGATCTCATAGGTGATATGACCTGCAATAATCTTTCCATGAATTCCAGAAATGGAAATATTTAAATCAGAAAAATGAATGGAATCCCCATTTGAACGGGAAAAAGTCAAAGTTGGGGCATTCGTTTCTTCTGCCATTCTCAACCCATTTGGATCTGACTCATTCACGATGGCAGTGGATTCCAATGGTAACATTCTGAAAAGACGCGCTTTTGCCTGATAGTAGGCTTCTATCGAAGCATGGTAATCCAAATGCTCAGGTGTCAGATTGGTGAACAGGGCCACGTCAAATTCAACATCTGCGACCCTGTATTGATCTAACGCATGGGAAGAAACTTCCATGACAATGTGTGAGAAATCCGCATCCCTCAATTTTGAAAATGTTTTTTGTAATGAAATAGAGTCCGGGGTGGTTAACGTAGCTTCTTGAATAAAACCATCAGCAATTGTACCTAATGTTCCCAATTGAGCTGTTTTGTGACCGGCGTTATTCAATATAGAATAAAGGAGAGAAGCAGTAGTTGTTTTACCATTGGTTCCGGTTATGCCAAGGACAATAAGGTCTCTTGTAGGATGCCCATAATATTCTGCAGCAACTATTGATGCAGCACGCCTTGGGTTTGCCACTTTTATTTGAGGAACAGACAACTTACCTACATCTCGCCCATTGGAAATAATGGCTATTGCTCCTGAATCAATGGCGTCACTTATAAAATCATGGCCATCAACTTTTGCCCCGGGAATAGCAATAAAAAGATCACCCTTTTCAACCTGAGAAGAATTCAATTTTACCCCAGTAACTGTAACATTTGGAATTTTCCGGGATGGCTGAAATAATGAATGAGCAATAGTGTGTAGAGACTTTGTCATTTAAATCCTACGGTGCAAGTATACCCTTTGTTCAAAATTGTTCCCGGTTCTGGACTCTGCCATGCAACTTTTCCGCTTCCCTGGATTATATATTTTAACCCGGCTTGGCGAAGAGATGTCATGGCCTTCCGCATGCTAAAACCACGGATTTCCGGCATTTCAACTTTATTTGAAAACCTAGCAGCGGTAGATAACCCTAGTGGCAAGGAAGATGCTTGAATAGCAACAGGTAGTGCATTTTGTATGATTACATCGGTTTTGGGTAATTGATACGCAAAGATACCCTGATCCGTATCCCTTGTTGGTGGGGTAATTTCATCATCCATACTGATAATACGCTTCATGACACGTTTAAAAGCAATAGCTGCACCCTCAGATCCCCAGTGGTAAGGCTGGTTTGGCTCATCTAACATAATGAAAGCAAGAAGTTGTGGATCCTGGTAAGGGAAAAATCCAACAAAATTGGAAATAAACTTATCATTGGAATATTGTCCATCTAGCCACTTCTGAGCAGTGCCTGTTTTTCCTGCTACATTCCAACCAGAAATATCAGCATTATGGCCTGTCCCATTCATGACTACACTCCTAAGCATTTTCCGAATATTTTCCATTGTTTTTTCGTCAGAAATTTTCCGAATTACGGATGGCTCTTCAGCATAAATTACTTCCTGGTTTCGGTCAATGATTTGCTGAACTAGACGAGGCGTCACAAGGTAGCCTCCATTGGCAATCGCGCAGTAGGCGGAAGCTAATTGGATAGCGGTAACGCCCACTTCATGTCCCATGGCAATCTGTCCCAATGAAACAGCACTCCAATTTTTTACAGTGCTCAATTTTCCACCCGTTTCACCGGCAAGGCTGATCCCGGTTGTGGATCCAAATCCGAAATCCCGACTAGTTTGGTAAAGGGACTTTGTCCCTACACGTTCCATCACTTTGATTACGCCGATATTGCTTGACCACTGAATAATTTGGGGAAGGGTTAGCATGGCATGCTTATCATGATCTCTAACTGTGATATTGTAATAAGCATATTTGCCATTTTCACAGTTGAATTCTTCTTCCAGGCTAACTGTATTTTTGGAAATGGCTGAAACAGCGGAAACAACCTTGAAGGTTGAGCCTGGTTCAAATTGATCTGTAATGGCTCGGATCCGTTGCTGAGCTGGAACTGATGCTCCAAATTTATTATTATCAAACCCTGGTGTAGATGCCATAGCTAAAATCTCACCTGATTGCGGATCCATGATTATTCCGGTGGCTGATAAAGCATTTGTTTCAATCTGACGCCGTTTTAATTCTTCTTCTAGGATTGATTGATATTCCAGATCCAGAGTTAATTGAATGTTGCAACCATCCGTGGGTGCTTGAAAGGGCATGCCGCTTTTGTGTTGGATTTTCCCACTCCATCCTTTTGTCTTATACACGGCACCTGGTTTTCCTGTTAAATAAGAGTTGAAATCTTTTTCAATTCCAGAAATACCTTCATCATCGATATTAGTAAAACCAAGAACTTGGGCAGCAATATGGTTATGTGGGTAGAAACGGCGGTATTTTCTTTCAATTGTTAATCCTTCGAAAGTTGTTATTTCCAAGGTGCCTAATGTTTCTCGCTGAATATTTCGTTCAAGGTAACAAAACTTTGCATTTGAGTTTAGTTTTTTTAAGTATTTCTCTTTGGGCTGTCCGGTTCTTTCACTGATTGCTGTAGCGAGACCAATCTTATCTTTTACCTTGGATGGATTTGCAGAAAGTGTGTAGTGAATAATATTTCGCGTGAGAGGTTTATCCTTCCTATCGAAAATATTACCACGGCTTGCTGGGAGGATTTGTTTTTTCTGAGATTGATTGACGACCGCCATTTGATATTGTTCGCCATTGAGAACTTGTACTTGAAATAGCCGCACACAGAGCCCTACCCATGATAAGATGATGAATCCAGCCAGTATGGTAATCCGTGGTTTGTACTTCAAATACGTTTTTGTCACAAGATTTTGGTCATCTTTCGATCTATTACAATCTGAAGGGTTTCAGGTTGGGTAAATACCATATTCAATTCTTCACGTGCTTTTCTTGCAATCACATCTGGTCGGCTCAATGATTCTATTTTGCTTTGGAGTTCATTGACCTCATTTTGTAATTCTTTCGCCGTGGAATTTTGGATCTCGATAGCTAGAAGAGTTTCATCAATTTCTGTATAGACCCATAAATAAAAAATCAGACAGGAGATAATTCCAAATGTGGAAATGAAAAATAGGAGACTTTGAATCAAATCCCGGGCTCGTTTTGACATTCTTTTTTTTGCCATTAAGATATCCTTTCTGCTACACGTAGTTTTGCACTTCTAGAGCGTCTGTTTTCTGCCATTTCTTCGTTAGTGGCAATTACCGGTTTTTTTGTTAGGATTGACAGGACACCTTCTTTCGCTAGATCTTTAAAACTATGTTTCACCAATCTGTCTTCCAGAGAGTGAAAACTAATGATGGCGACACGCCCACCAATTACAAGCCGATCCCGGAAGGTTGAAAGAAAATTTTCAAGTTTTTCCAATTCGCCATTAACCTTGATTCGAATAGCCTGAAAAACACGCGCCAGCGTCCTATCACGATGATTTGGGGGAGTACTTCTACGGATGGATTCAACCAAGTCAAACACGGTAGTCAACGGTCTCATTTTTACGATACTTTTAGCAATAGCGCGCGATCGCCTTTCTTCACCATATTGAAAAATCACATTCGCCAAATCATTTTCCGAAAGATGATTTAAAATTCCCGAAGCTTTAATTTCTTGAGACGAATCAAACCGCATATCCAAATCTGAGTCTGTTGAATAGGAAAATCCTCGCACATGTGAATCCATTTGCAATGAAGAGAGTCCAAGGTCCAGTATAAATCCGTTCACTTGATCAATTCCCAATTCATCAAGTATGGCATTGAAATTGTGATAAGAGTTGTGAAAAAGGGAGACAGGGGTAGGATAACCAGAGAGACGTTTGTTGCATAATAATAGTGCCTCATTATCCCGATCAGTTCCGATAAAATGACCCTTGGGTGACAGATGGTCGAGGATAAGTGCGGCGTGCCCTCCGAGTCCAACTGTTCCGTCCAGATAGATACCGTCGGTAGAAATGTTGAGGTAGAAAATAACCTCCGTCGGCAAAACCGGAACGTGAACTTGCGTTCCCGATTGCCTTTCCTGTATCATTAGATAATAATGTTTTTAGCGAGTTCATCATATGCCGCTGGATCAATTTCTAAATTCTGTTTATCTGTTTCATCCAAACGGGTTGGATTCCAAATTTCAATTTTATTTACCATACCAACAATTAATACATCTTTATCTAAACCGGCGTAATCGATCAGGGACGGAGTCAAAGTGATACGCCCCTGTTTATCATAAGTGGAAGGGGATGCATACCTTGCAGTATTGCGCACGAATGTCCTGTTGATTTTTGAAAGAGATGAAAGATTACGGAGATTAGACTCAATGTCTTTCCATTGAATAAGGGGATATACCCAAACGCATGCATCCATGCCTCTTGCAATAACGAAAGTGCCTTCGTTATCATTGGACAAGGATTGTCGAAATTTGGCAGGAATATTTACACGGCCCTTGGAATCAAGGGAATATGCGTATTCGCCTATAAATGTATTGTTTGTCAAGGTCATGTTTAAAAGGGGAAATTACCCACAACTACCCACAATCTTACCTTAACAAGGGAAAAATGTCAATAATTATTAAGATTATTTTAAAAAAAGATAAGGGTTTCCCTATGAGAAAAACTTCAGTGGAGAAAAGTGGGTTGTTTTAGAGGGGTATTACTGAAGCGGTTTATAGCGCTGGATGACCATGGATGGAGGGGAAGGGCTAATGGTCAATCGAAGAGGATTATTGTAATTAGTGATGTTGGTTATGTTTACACCATTAATAAATAAAGTTAGACCGTTTGTATTGGAAAATAACAGTTCTGATGTTTTGACAAATGCGCTGAGATCTTGTTCCCAATTTTCCTGCAAAAGATTCGAAACAGCTGGAAATGTATCATTTTTAAAAGAATAAGCTGTTTGCTCCCTCACACGAAGTTTAATAAAAAAAGGTGGTGAGACAGGGAGTAATTCTTCTCTAGTCTGATCTAGTAAATAATGAGATGATAGTTCTTGCTCTGAAATGAACTGTACGTATTCTTGAATCATAGGTCCTGTGTTAGGAATGACTGCCGTGCTATATGTGTTGGATATTTTTTTAAAAATCAAAATAGAAAAAATAAAAACTATGAGAAGAAAGCCACCTTTTATTAAATCCTGCCGGAATTTTTGGTCATTATTAGAAGGGATATCAGTTTCTCCACCAAAATTTTCTTGATTATCAAAGTGCTCATCTTTTGTAGCCAAAGCGTTACGAGAAATCGGGCGGCTGGTTCCCAAATAAGAATCCAGTTGTTCCAAAGCTCTGTTAGAATCGCCCCCAATTTCCTCAGCATAGGCACGGAGAAAAAGGCGAAGGTATGGAATCTCTATTTCACTAAACTCTCCCGATTCAATAGAATGTAAATATCGTATATTGATTTTGGTGCGATCACTGATCTCCTCCATGGAAATTCCACGAGATTCTCTTAACTCTTTTAATTCTTTATAAAATTGGGCCATAGGGATAGAAAATTATTCTTGAAATTACAGGTCAGTATCTTATGAGAAAAAGTTTATTCGTCTAATTTTGGTGGTTTTCTTAAAATCTTTTTTTTACTTTTTAATTTTTTAAGGGTAAGACGGTTTTGGTTAACACTTTTGGGCGGAATTGTTTTCATTCTTTTTATTGGTCGAATTGCAGATTTTTTGAACAGGTGGATCAATCGTGTTAATGCATCATCTTTGTTTCTAGCTTGAGAACGATAAGATTGAGCTTTCAGGATAATAATCCCATTTTTCGAGAATTGGGATCCGGCATTCAATTTCAATTGTGTTAAAAACCATGATGGATAGTTTTGAGTTAATACATCATATTTTAACAAAATGGCAGTAGAGACTTTATTCACATGTTGGCCACCAGGTCCAGAAGATCGAACTGCTTTAAAGTCAATTTGATCATCATTAATAGTGATGGAATCTGTAATATGGATCATGGCTTATTTAAATAATTTGTAAGGCTACGATAATGAGAAAAGAAGGATGAAAGCGGCAACCCCATCACGTTAAAATAGCACCCTTCAATTTGTCGAATATGCACAGAAAACCAATCTTGGATTCCATAGCTTCCGGCTTTATCTAGCGGATTATAATTATCAATATAATAATGAATATCAGAATCACTTAAAGTTTTAAATGAAACATATGTTCGCTCATTAAAAGTAAAGTCAATCCCAAAACTAATGTTTATAAAAGACATACCAGTGATCACTTCATGAGTACGCCCAGACATTGACTGAAGCATAGAAAAACTATCCATTATATTTTTGGGTTTTCCAAGAATCTTTTCATCCAAAACCACAATTGTATCTGCACCAATCACCATAGTATCAGGATTATTTTCTGCTACGTATTTTGCTTTTTCCCTAGCCCAGTGTTCCGTAAATGCCTCTGGTGGAAGAGCCAATGAAAAATCCTCTATCACATCACTTGGAACCACGGAAAACTCCAACCCAATTTGGTTCAAGAGTTGTTCTCGACGAGGGGATGCGGATGCAAGTATAAGGGGTTTCAAATCCATAGTATGTTTTAATGGTATTTTGCGCAACGGCCGATAAAGGTTTCAGTTGTTTCATCTCCAATGGCCTTCAGTCGAAATAAATAAACTCCATTTGCAATTTGCCCGCCATAAGTGTCCATCCCATCCCATTCAATGGTATGGTATCCGGGCGAAATGTTGCTTTTATCAAAGGATTTAATTCGACGTCCTCCGAGTGTATAAACGTCCAGTTTTATATCTGCATTTTGTGTTATTTCGAAAGCAAATTGTGTAAATGTAGAGAATGGGTTTGGATAATTATAAGCATTATAGATCCTGAACTCGTTATTAACAGTTCTGGAAAGACGAATCTCTTTTTCAGATGGATTGTTGGCACTATCCCAAGCTTGTACTCTGATATTCATATCATTATCTGTAGATCTATTGAAAGTAACTGTACCGGTAATAATACTATTTTGGTCGTAATAAAAATCCTGGGTAATGGTTTCAGAGTTGCCGGTCTCTAAATCTGTCACCTGTATTTCGTGTCCCGATTCATTGGTCAAGTTTATTCCTAATGGATCTGAAAATCGAATAATCAGATCTTCACTTTCGGAAAAGTGATCACCATTTTCCAATTTTTGTCCGGAAATGGTCTCAAATGAGATCTGTGGTCCGAAAGTATCATTAGTCCCTTCGCCACCCGTTAATTGTATTCCGCCCATAACGCCAATTGCTTCTTTTTCATTATCGTGAACATAGATCATAAGGCGTGCTGGATCAGTCGAATAGGAGATATCTTGGGGGATTCGTATGTCACCTGAAAAATTTTCTCCACTAAAAGAGAATTGTCCACGAAACAATGTGGCTCCGGGAAGGGTATAAGATAAAGAATGAGTCTCGGAATTTATTTGGTATTCTCTGGTTACATTACGATCTGCATCAATTAAGCTAATATACCCATTTCCGAATCCGGGTATTTCTGTTTGGGTTCCATTGAAAGTTGCAATACCAAGAGTCTCCAATGTGTCTGGAGAGACATCCGAAATTGTTATGGTCCTATTTGGCATTGGAATTAGCATAGCTGGGTCACCAAATAAATGGAAATATTGCCCCTCGGGCGCTCCATCCTTTACAATTTGTAAGACTATCCCAGCAGGAGAATCTGTCACTTGATCATTTTCAAAAATTGTTTCAAATAATTGCCTCGTATACCTTGAATTACCACTAACTGAAATTTTTCGAGAAGTCGAAATTACCATAGATGCTGCATCCATAGGTTCACGAATCAATTCTTCTGCGAAGGATTCAGTGAGTGGGTCGTCAAAATGGCCGAATGAACAGGTGCCTACAATCCATAATGGCATTTTTCCTCCTGTATTCATTTGATTGATATCTCCTCGATCTAAAGATAATAGTTTTTCTTGTGCAAGTTGATCGGGAGACCCATGCCCGATGTAGGAGATTATCGCAGTCCCTTTATTTAATTTATTAAAAACATCCTCCGTGGCATCGGGTTTTACCACACCATAAGATGAAGCATCACTCACTTCCGGATATTCTAATAAATACAGTTTTTCTACACTAATAAAAGATGGAATGAGCTCTGCCAAAATTTCCGAATATCGAGTATGAGATTTTCCAGTTTCAATTGATCCGCTGGTTGGTTCTGGTCTTGCACCATCATCTGCCATAAGAGTAATCCGTTGCCTCCAGGGTCCAAATTCAGGATTTATTTCCATGGCCATAATTTTTTCAACGAAATTCACCACTTCAGTTTCATTTCGTGCAGGAAATCGGCCAATGGCCAGTTCAGGGATATTCCCATGGATTGAGGCCAGTTTATCGTCAGTTGCATAAGATGTAGTTTGAACCGTTGGTACGATTATGGTTGATTGTCCCGTAATATTCCTATAATCATAACCGCCATCGCCAAGAATCATTAGGAAATTTGGGATTGGATCTGTCCAATTCTCCTGTGTCCATTGCACAAAACTACGAATCGCCATGGGATCTTTATTTCCAGCGGAAAATTCATCATATATTTTCTCTAAACTAGCATAGACTGCAGGGGACCTTAATTGAACTAATTCGGAAGCTTCTTCTCGAAATTGTTCCGGACCCACCATAATATATTCCATTTGTATCCCCGTTTGCCGAAGGGATAAAAAACTTTGGGACTCTTTCAACATTATTTCATTGACCTCGGACAGATTATTCATATTAAAAAATACAAAATGGTTTGATGAGTTAGTTGAAACGGATACATCGGCGAAACCTGATTCAGTAAACTGAATTAATTCAGGATTTTTCAAATCAGTAACATCCCATAAGTAATCTGATTGGCTTTTTTGTCCTGAAAATGAAAACCGAATATCTTGCCCGCTAATGGGTGAAATGAATTCATATGATTCTGAAAAGGAAAGTTCCCTGCCATAATGAAGCTCGAAATAATCTAGATACGGTGAAGAATTTCCATCCGTTGAGTGATTCCTGATATAAAAAACATTAGACCCATCGTTTAAAGCAATATTTGGAGAATTATCCGTAATATCGCGTTTCGAAGAACTGCTCCACTTCACTGTATCACCAATAACTGTTCCATTCAAACTTCCGTAATAAATTGCAATTTCATGATTTGGGTTGGAATTTTCAGAGAGAGAATGGCCATAAATTCGGGCTGTAACTTTACTATCAACACCAGGTTTTGGATTCTGGAGATCGGTTAGTATAGCTTGGGCACCACCAGAGGAAATGGGACTGCTGACCCAAAGTGTACCTGCGCCATTCAAGTTTATTAAATCTAATTCATGATGGACCGCTGTCATGCCATAATCTAACGTAATTGAAACTGTTTCTGGCTGGATTGATGGAGTCACTCTTTTTCCACGGAGACTTGAATCCGTTGGGATAAAAAGCCAGCAAGAATTGGATGTGAAATAAATATTTTGATGCCAATTCAGATTGCCGTTGACATTATCAAATCCGGATGGACCACGACCATAAAAAATAATTTGGTCTTCAGGATCAAACGAACCATCATTTTCGCCATCAACCCAAATACCTATTTCAACTAAATTTTCAGCCATATCCTGATTAATAGATTGTGTGCGTGATCGTCCAAATTCTTGAGCCATAAAAATAGAAAATGATCGCGGATCAATTAATGAAATATTTGAAAGAACTGCAGATAAGGCTGTGTATGGAATAGATGCCATACCATCTTTATCCAGGAAAAACTGGATCCATTGACCATCGGTAGCTGTTGCAATTTTTCTTGATGCTCTTTTTTCTTTTATCATCCAAGATTTTGCTGTCTCCCAATTTATAATTCTGTTCTTTAAAAATTCTGATTCTGTTTTAGTTGAGTTTCGAATTGGATTATCTGTTATTGAAAAATCAAGTGTAATGATAATTTTTTGATAATATCCATTAGAATCGTCACGGGGAGAAATCCGAATCGTCCCTGTTTCTAAATTTTTTAGCTTTTGTTGATTAATCCAATCAAAATCACTTTCTGAGTTCTGTAAAGGTGTAAAAGACAAATCTGATTTATTGAGAAATTGAATTCGAGTTACCGGTAATTCATCGGTTGGAAACCCTACGATAAATGTTATTGGTTGAATATCTGCTTCACTGGTGGCATTGATATCAACTTGTATGAGCAATCGATCTGCATTATTTTGAATAACATTTTTCGATACAGATGCAAAAAGGGCGGTTGATAAAAGTAAAAAGATCGTGAAATTTTGAATCATAGTTCGAAAATTACGGATTGAGTTCATTAACTGCATTGGAAAGTATGGGTTGTCTCCAGTAAATTTAGGTCTTGGTTTATAACGGTAAATACCGTTTTTGTTCCTACGAATCTTAACATAATTATGGAGAAATATTATTCATGTTCGACTTGGATATGATTAAGGGCGTTTATGCTCGGATGGCAGATCAGATCAAAGCGGCCCAGTCCGTCCTGAATCGCCCCATGACGCTAGCTGAAAAAGTTTTATATTCCCATCTATTTGACGGGAAACCTACGGAAGCATTTGGTCGGGGTGAATCTTATGTTGATTTTGCACCAGATCGTGTTGCTATGCAAGATGCAACTGCACAAATGGCATTACTTCAATTCATGATGGCGGGTAAAAACAGAGTAGCTGTTCCATCCACAGTCCATTGTGACCATTTGATTCAGGCCAAAGAAAGTGCAAGATTAGATCTTGCACAGGCCAAGGACGTGAATGGTGAAGTGTATGATTTTCTTGAATCTGTTTCAGATAAATATGGTATTGGATTTTGGAAACCAGGCGCAGGAATAATTCACCAGGTCGTTTTAGAAAATTATGCATTTCCCGGTGGTATGATGATAGGTACAGATAGTCACACCGTGAATGCAGGCGGATTAGGTATGGTCGCCATTGGTGTAGGTGGAGCTGATGCAGTCGATGTGATGGCAGATATGGCATGGGAACTAAAATTTCCTAAGTTGATTGGTGTCAAACTTGTGGGTGAAATGAATGGCTGGACATCAGCAAAAGATATAATACTAAAGGTGGCTGGTATATTGACTGTAAAGGGTGGAACAGATGCAATCGTAGAATATTTTGGCCCCGGTGCTGATAATTTATCATGTACCGGAAAAGGGACTATTTGTAATATGGGTGCAGAGATTGGTGCTACCACTTCCATATTTGGATACGATGATCAAATGGAAAAATACCTTCGAGCCACAGGTCGGGATAAAGTGGCTGATCTCGCCAATGGTATGAGAAAATATCTCAGGGCAGATGATGAAGTACTTTTAACCCCTGAAGATTATTATGACCAAGTAGTCGAAATTAATTTATCAGATTTAGAACCACACCTGAATGGCCCTTTTACACCAGATAAAGCCACGCCGGTTTCACAAATGGGATTAGCTGCCGCAGAGAATAATTGGCCAACCACAATCGAAGTTGGATTGATTGGTTCATGTACAAATTCTTCTTATGAAGATATTTCCCGTGCCGCATCCATTGCAAAACAAGCGGTCGATAAAGGACTCAAAACAAAAGCCAAATTCACAATTACACCTGGTTCTGAACAAGTTAGATACACTATTGAGAGAGATGGTTTTATTGATATTTTTGAACAATTGGGGGCAGAAGTATTCGCAAATGCTTGTGGACCATGTATTGGCCAATGGGCTCGTGCTGGTGCAGAAAACCAAGAAAAAAACACTATTGTCCATTCGTTTAACCGAAATTTTGCAAAACGGGCTGACGGTAATCCAAATACTCATGCTTTTGTTGCTTCTCCTGAATTAGTTACAGCATTAGCTATTGCAGGTGATCTTACATTTGATCCCTTAAGAGATTCCATGGTGAACGAAGCAGGCGATTCAGTGATCCTGGATGCACCTGTTGGTCATGATTTACCTCCCAATGGTTTTGCTGTGGAAGATTTGGGATTTAAACAACCAGCTGAAAATGGTTCATCGATAGAAGTAAAAGTTAATCCAAACTCGGAAAGACTTGAATTACTAACACCATTTGAGCCTTGGGACGGAGAAAATATTACCGGGATGAAATTACTTATTAAAGCAAAAGGGAAGTGTACCACCGATCATATTTCCATGGCTGGGCCCTGGTTGAAATTTCGTGGTCATTTAGACCATATTTCAGAAAATATGCTGACTGGTGCGGTGAATTATTTTAATGATCTTACCAACAATGTTAAAAATCAAAAAACGGGAGAATATGGTAGCGTTCCATCTACACAACGTGACTATAAAACTTCCCGGATACCAACCATTGTTGTGGGAGATGAAAACTATGGTGAAGGTTCTTCCCGTGAACATGCAGCCATGGAACCAAGGCATTTAGGTGTAAGCGTTGTTTTAGTCCGATCCTTTGCCAGGATCCATGAAACAAATTTAAAGAAACAGGGCATGCTCGGTTTAACATTTTCTGATAAAGCTGATTATGATAAAATCCAGGAAGATGACACCTTTGATTTTTTGGATTTGAATCAATTTTCACCTGGGAAATTGCTCACGTTGAGAATTAGTCATTCGGACGGATCAACAGATGAGATTCTTTGCAAGCATACGTATAATGAAACGCAAATCGAATGGTTCAAAGCAGGATCTGCTCTCAACTTGATTAGTTCTCAACAATAACCATCAATCACAAACATACTCGATCCCAATGAAAGTTCTATTATCTGATCAAATTACAGATGCTGGTATGGCCATTTTAACTGATGCTGGTTTAGACATTATTTATTTACCTAATGGTACGCCTGAAGAAAAACAAACAGCTGCCCAGGATGTACATGGCTGGATCATCCGAAGTGGGACCAATATTACAGCGGAAATGATTCAGTCTTCAAAAAATTTACTTGTGATAGGCAGAGCTGGTGTTGGCGTAGACAACATCGATTTTCCATCGGCATCACGCAAAGGTGTTGTGGTAATGAATACGCCCGATGTGAATACAATTTCTGCTGCAGAACATACTGTGGCATTGATGTTGACATTATCCCGGAATATTCATCTAGGGCATAGCGGACTAGAAAAAGGAGAATGGAATCGCCATCATTTAGTTGGGACTGAACTTCGCAATAAGACACTGGGTATTGTTGGCTTAGGGAAAATTGGTCGGGAAGTGATGGATCGATGTCGATCTTTTGGAATGAATATTATTGGCTACGATCCATTTGTGAATCAGGACATGTTTAGGGAAAATGAGATCAAGATAGTTGACTTAGATATCTTGACGGAAACTTCAGATTTTATTACGCTCCATGTACCATTAAATGAACATACGAGAGACCTTTTTAATTATGATCGCCTTTGTCGAATGAAATCATCGGCGAGGATAATCAATGTAGCTCGAGGCGGCATCATAAATGAGCTGGATTTGGCAAAAGCTGTTACAGAGAAAAAGATCGGTGGCGCAGCTATTGATGTATTTACATCTGAACCCATTGATGGAGATCATCCATTAGTAGGAATACCGAAAATTGTTTTGTCCCCTCACTTAGGTGCATCTACAAAGGAAGCAAAAGAAGGGGTCAGTAGTGCTATTTGCGAACAGGTACGTGATTGTTTATTGTACGATAAACTAACCAACGCATTAAATATGCCTATTTCAGATTTGGCAAAACTCAAGGAAATTCAACCCTTCCTCGATTTGGCTGAAATGTTAGGCCAAATACAATTCCAGATCGCCAAAGGTCCAATAAGTCACATCTCTATTGAATGTTATGGAACTGCAGATGAGATCAAACCAATTTCTCTTGCTTGCATAAAGGGTCTACTCCAATCCCAAGTTCCAGAACGAATTAATTACATCAACGCTGAATCAATCGCGCAAGAATTAGGCTTGGAAATTGACATCCATTATTCAACAGTTAAATCAAGCTATATTAATTTGATTTCCACAAAAGTCACCATTAATAAAACTGTTTACAAGTTGGATGGAAGTGTTTTTGATGATCATCGTCCCCGTCTTGTAAATATACTTGGGAGGGAAATGGAAGTGACGCCACGAGGTACCTTACTTTTGGTAGAAAACAATGATGTTCCAGGTGTGATTGGAAATGTAGGAACATTACTAGGTAATTTGAATATCAATATTGCGGCATATCTACTGAACAGGAGTGGAGAAGAAGGGAAAGCATTCGCAGTAATCCGGGTGGATAACCGGTTATCCAACGATGATTTGAATAAGTTATCCGAAATTCAAGATATACAGTCAGTAAATCAGATTCATTTGTCAAATTGAATTCAATAAATTTTTCTATAAACTTTCGTAAATTCAGTGTTACTATTTTATAGTTAATACAAAATAATTAGGAAACAAAAATGTCAAAACTTTGGGACGATCTTAAAGAAAATATGAAAGAGTGGAGCTCATCCGCAGTGGAAAAGGCAGAAGAGATGAGCCGCATCGCCATGGCGAAAACAGAGGAAATGACTCGTATTTCCAAGATCAAATTCGAAATTCATCAACTCCAAAGAGAAATGGGACGTAAATACGAGGAATTAGGTCATCTGGCTTATTCCCACACCAAAGAAGATCATATGGCAACATTTTCAGGGAATACTGATTTTTTTAATATTGTAAATCGCGTCGATGAAATTAAAGTTGCAGTGTCTGATAAAGAATCTGAAATTGAAAAGATCAAAGTTGAATATGGTATTGAAGATTCTGAGATTGTTGATATTTCGAAAAAAAATGAACCTGAACCGACGATTGATGATCCAAAAGTAAATGATGATGATTTGGATGCGAAACAAAAAAATGATCAAAATCCCCATGAATCCATTTCCGAATAAATTAGTTTTAATTCACTCCCAAAAAGCGTAACATATTTGAATATATCGGGCTAAATAAACCCATGAAGCACCCCTTATCAAATAAAAACTTCATTTTTCAAAGAGAGACTGAAACTGGTGTCAGGCAGTGGCATTTCACCCATGGACAAGCGATTGCACTCCTAGGTGTGACGGCTGTTGTGATCGGAGCATTCCTTTTTATGAGTGCAGATTTTCTCAGCAACTATCTTTACGAGAAACGATTAGCGGAATTCAAATCAAACTATTCAAATATTGCCAATAACCTGGGACTTCTCCAGAAACGTCTTAAACAGATCGATGATCAAATGGCAATCATTGAAGAAAAGGATAAGGCTATAAGAACCTATGCAGGCATGCCTGAAATTGATCAAGATATCCGAAAACTTGGAATAGGAGGTAGGTCATTAGAATCAAATATATTTACAGATAATCTTGCACCTGCCGTAAATAAAGAATTATCCATTTTGGAAATGGATGTGGGAAGGTTATCCCGTGAAGTCAATCTTGAATTGACCAGCTATAAATCCATTTATGAAAAGGTTCAGGAAGACATTCAGCGAATTACTAAAATTCCTTCTATTCGACCTGTGGATGGTGGATATCTCAATTCAAGTTATGGATACAGAATAGATCCAATTGACAATGTTCGTCGATTCCATCAGGGACAAGATATTACAATTCCAATCGGAACACCGATTTATGCACCTGCCGATGGTGTAGTGAAGCGAGCTTATTATGTGGGTGGGTTTGGAAACCATGTTAAGATTAATCATGGTGCCGGGTATTCCACGGTTTTTGCACACCTGTCTAAATTGAAAGTGAAATATGGGGAAGAAGTCAAACGTGGAGATATTATTGGTTTAACGGGAAATACAGGACGCTCTACTGCACCCCATTTACATTATGAGATTCATTATTACGGTACACCACAAAATCCGCTGGATTACTTTTTTACCGTCTCTTCAAAATAATATTCTATAATTTAATTCATGAATAAGACGTATTTCATAGACACTTACGGCTGCCAGATGAATGTCGCTGATTCTGAATTAGTTGAATCCCTTTTACGTACAGAAGGGTATGCCAAGGCGCCTAAAATTGATCAAGCAGATGCTATTTTTGTAAATACCTGTTCGATTCGGGAACATGCAGAAGAAAAGGTTCATTCGCAATTGGGCAGATATGATTTGATTAAGCAAGAGAAACCAGATACAATCATTGGCGTTTTGGGATGTATGGCCCAAAGTCTTAAACATGATTTATTGGAGAATCGACCTTATGTTGATATAATCTTAGGTCCTGATTCTTATCGTAAACTTCCGGAATTATTAAACAGAAAAAAGGCAGATACCAAAAGTCTTGTAGATACCACTTTATCACGATTTGAAGTATATGACGATCTGTTTCCAAGTCGAGAGAATGGAGTTAATGCCTGGATATCTATTATGCGCGGGTGCGATAAATTTTGCACATTTTGTATTGTCCCTTTTACTAGAGGACGGGAGCGGAGCCGGCCTTTGCAAGGTATTGTTGATGAAGCCACTAAGGCAGTTCATGATGGATTTTCTGAAATTACACTTCTAGGACAGAATGTGAACTCATATCGAAATGAAGATCGAGAATTTCACCATTTATTAGCAGATGTAGCTCAAATTCCGGGCTTAAAGAGAGTTAGATATACATCCCCTCACCCTCAGGATATGACAGATGAATTGCTTGAAACAATGGGTCAATACGATACTATTTGTAATTATGTTCATTTACCGCTCCAGGCAGGAAACGATCGAATTCTGAAAAGGATGAACCGAACATATACAAAATCTCATTTCTTAAAATTAGCTCACCGGATTCGTGAATGGCTTCCGGGCGTTGGTATTTCAACAGATATTATTGTGGGATTTCCAGGAGAGACAGAGATGGAATTCAATGAAACCCTTTCCGTCATGGAAGAAATAAAATTTGATTCTGCGTTCAATTTTAAATACTCTCCTCGTCGTGGTACGAAAGCATCAGAATATGATGATCAAATTGCAGAAGATGTAAAACAGGATCGATTATCACGTGTTATTGAGCTTCAGAAAAAACATACCTTGAAAAGAAATTTAGAATTGGTTGGAAGCACACAAATTGTATTAGTGGAAAAAGAATCAAAGCGATCTAATCAACAATGGGCAGGAAGAACTGATTCAAATAAATGGGTGATTTTTGACAAAAAAGATGTGCATATTCAGGATATGATTCCTGTACAAATTAGAGAAGCAAAAGGCATCACACTGCATGGAGAATTACTTAATCAAGCGGAAGCCGCATAATGAAACTAGCTAAAATATTTGCTTCCATGCTTCTTGTGTTAGGATTGGTTTATTTTTTAACCCAAAATGCAGGGGAAAATTCAAAAGTATTTGTTGATCTGATTTTTAAACAATATGAAAATGCACCTGTTTCCATGATTATTCTTGGTGCTCTTACAATTGGTATTCTCATTGGTTATTTATCTGCTGTTTTTTCAGTTTTATCTGGAAAATCAGAGATTAGAAGTCTACAAAATAAAAACCGTAGTCTAACAGAAGAATTGAATAATCTCCGAAATGTTGCCATCGATGAGGGTATTTATGATACTGAGGGTGGAGAATATTAATCTTGGATATCACACTCCTTTATTTAGCTCTGGCACTGATAGCGATTGCCGGACTTATAATATATTATTTTTCGTTTAAAGGCGCTCACAAACCAAAAACAGATACACTCTTTACAGAAGCGTTGAATGCGATGGTAAAGGGAGATAAAAGTAAAGCAGCTCGATTACTTCGTGACGTAGTCAAGCAAGATTCCGATCATATTATGGCCTACCTTCAATTGGGAAATATTATTAGGGAAGATCATCCCAGTCAAGCAATTAAAATTCATCAATCTTTAACAGTACGTCCAAATATTTCTAAAGAATTGAAAGTGGATATCCATCAAGCATTGGCTTTGGATTATGAAAAAATCAATCAATTTTCGAAAGCAAAAAATGAGGCTGATCAGGTATTGCAAATTGAAAAACGAAATATTTGGGCGCTTCAATATTTATTATTTTTATCTGAAAAAGAAGAAAACTGGGATCAGGCAGTAGGGTTGACCAAACAGATTCAAAAGATTACTGGAAAGCATGATCCTGATGATTTGGCTCGATTTCAGGTTTATAAAGGGTTGGAAAAATTGAAAAGCGGTTTTCCAGATGAAGCCAGATCATTTTTTAATAAAGCGCTAAAATCATCACCTGACTTTGGACTGCCCTATCGTTATCTAGGGGATATGTTTGAACAAATACGGGATTTGGTAAAGGCTGTTGAGAATTGGGAATCATTTGCAGTGCGTGATATAAAAAATGCATCTAAGGTTTTTGGAAAAATAGAATCAGCGCTATTCGATTTGGGTCGGTATAGTGAGGTTGAAAATTTTTATAGACGAATTCTAGAAATTGATTCTTCTAATTTTGAAGCAATAATACGGTTAGCCAATGTCTTGGAAGAGAAAGGCGAAGATGGAGCCGCATTATCCTTGATAGAAGATGCAATAGATCCTCAGAGCATAGATGTTCGGGGTGAAATCATGAAACTCAAACTATCTCTTACAACATCTACACCGGTAGAACTTTCTCACCAAATTGATTCAATCTTGGAAAAATTATCCGATGCCAAAGATAGTTAGGATAACGACCTTATTTATTCCTTTTTTCCTTTTTGCACAAAATGTGGACATGTATTTATCCTTACTCCATGAAGGTCAAACAGATGGCGTGAAAGAATATCTTCCGGAACTTATTTCAAAATATCCAAATGACCCGGGTGTCCGTTATCTTCAGGCCCTGATGACGTCTGATGGCATGAAATCTCTCGAAATGTATAGCAGTTTGCTCGAAAAGTATCCTAAATCTAAATATGCGCCAGAAGCGGCTGTTAAGATTGGAGAGTATTTTTATGCTCGAGGGTTATACTCTCAAGCGGGAAGACAATTATGCCAAATTCCAAGAAGGTATCCAAGTTTTTCCGGTATACAACGAGTGGTAGATCTAACAGTGAGCTCTTTTCTGGCCATTGGTGAAGAAGATTCAGTTAGATATTATGTTGGGATTTATCAAAATATGTTTCCTGAACTGAATGTAGAAGGCTATGGAGTAACAAAGGGTAAAACTTCATCAGCCCCGATGGCACAGAAACCTAAAACCCTGGAGCCCAAACCTTATGTTGTGCAAATTGGTGCTTTTGGTAATCTTGGCAATGCGAACCGAATGAAATTACAAGTATCGCAAATCGGGTATGAAGTTGAAATATCTCCTGTTCAAACTAATGGCAGGAAACTTCATGCAGTTCGTGTTATTCGATTTAAAAATAAATCAGAAGCGGAAAGGGTGGGCAGCGTAATCAAGAAGAAGTTGGGGATAGATTATAGAGTTCTTTATCGTCCAAAAACCTTTAACAAGTAAAAATTGGGAATGATTGAGTAGCTGGTGCTCTCCGCGGCCTTCAAAGCCGTTGTCCCTGGTATTCCCAGGGAGCTGGGTTCGATTCCCAGGCGTTCCCGCCATTTCGCCCTTCAATATCTTATTAAACTAGATGGTAGATCGAATATCAAAATTATAAGACGGCATGTAGATTGTTCTTTTTATTAAGACTCGCTCATTTGCTTAATATGGTCTTTCCCATGTGTGTCAAAGTATAGATTAATAAAGGTTTTGATCTGATGCAAACCTTCATCTACTTGACCTAATTCAACCGTTTGTTTGCATTTCATGGCTGATACGAGAATTTGATGTAAAGTTGTAGTTTGTTTTACATACGTATCAAATTCGGAACCTTCAGTTTTTGCTTTGATTCGTTGCGTTAAAAAATAATCTGAAACCACCTTTTGTATTTTAGATGCATGATCTTCCTTTGTCATGATCCATCGTGTGAGTTGATTCATGGACGTGGCATCTTGTTGCTGCGATAACTCTTTAATTTTAGTCATTGCTTTTTGAATAGTTGAAAAGTCTTCCTGAATCTGGATAATTCGGGCTGCATCATTATAAATACCGCAGGGCACTTGGCAGTGAGCCAATAACGATCCTTGGAGCAATAAAAATGGGATAATCAGGCTTTGGTAAATTGGTTTCATTATTTTCTCTCCAAGGTTGGGTTAAGAATTAAATGGTTTGGATCCTTTCATCTTACACAGATTTTAAAAAACCGCGATCTATTTGGACTGAAACAGAATGTTGAATTGCATCAACTCGAACAAGAAGTCGATCGCTATTATCCACGCGGATTACTTCTCCAATGAGCCCTTTTAAAGGGCCGCTCTTTACTTCAACCGTTTCGCCCTTTACAAAATAATCTATGGCTTCAGGCATATATCCGCCTTCAATCATGAGTTTAATGGCTCGTATACTATCATTTTGTATTACAGCTACTTCACCGCCAAATTTGATCACTTTTACTACACCCATAGTCTGAAGAACAAAAAGTGAGTTTTTTATTTCTGTCCTTACAAAGATATAGGATCGAAATAATGGAAACTCTACCCATTTTTTCCGATCGCTCCATTTTCTGCGTTCTTTCAATATAGGTAAATAGACTTCAAATCCTTTTTTCAAGAGTTCATTCTCTACTGTTTTTTCGTGACGCGGTTTGGTATAAACCGCAATCCATTTTTTATGGTCTTGTTGTGAATCCATCGAAAAATATATTCTTGTTATACTCTTTTCCTAATATTGATAAAAACAATTTTACATCATTTTCATGAATAAGTTCTGCCCAATTTTACAAATAGAATGCTGGAAATGGGTTGATAAAATAATTATTAATGGTTTATAATAATTATGGATTTAGTTGATAATAAACCATTAATATTCAAGCCATGCATTCTTCCGAGCAAATCAAAGATTTCATTCTTGAGAACCTTACAAGGCATCAAAAGGATATTATTAAGGCAACCATCCTGAAATTTGGATTGTCTCGTCAAGCAATCCTGAAGCACATGCATACCTTGATAAGCGAAGATCGCGTGGTTGCCCATGGAAAGACGAGAGACCGGTTTTACGAATTAATACCCCTCGTTAACTTTTCTCAAACGATTGATGTTAATTCTAGTTTTTCCCCTGATAAAATTTTAAAAAACCAAATTATCCCAAATTTGGAATCTGTTCCACACAATATTTATGAGGTTTGTGAATTCTCAATTATGGCATTGCTGGCCAATACCCTTGACCATTCTCAAGCAACAAAATTGAATTATAAACTTTATATTTCCCCTAATGATGTTCATTTTGTCTTAAGTGATAACGGGATTGGTATCTTTGAAAACCTGAACAATTCTTTGATTTTGGAAGATATCCAGGTTGCAGCCATAGAAATTGCAAAAGGACGAATTACAACAGATCCCCAAAATCATGGTGGAGATGAACTGATGACTGTGATTCACCTTTTTGATAAAGTAGCCATTGATGCTTCTGGAATATCCTTATCATTTCATAATAACAATAATGAGTGGACCGTGACCAGGTCATCTCAGCAGATTGGAACTAGAATCCATCTGGAAATAAAATTGAATTCAAGAAGAACCTGTCAGGAAGTTTTTAAGAAAATCTTTGATCAGGATGGTAAAATGGTACGTATTCCTGTTAATTTGGTAAGAAGTAAAAATGAGCAAGTTAATTCTAGAATCCAGGCCCAAAGTTTATTGCATAACCTAAAAGATTTGACTGAAATTGAATTTGATTTTCAAAATATTGATTTTATTGGACCAGCATTTGCAGATGAATTAGTACGTAAAACGAAAGAAAAAAATCAAATCGCAGACATCTCATGGATTAATTCTACAAAAATGGTAGATGTTTTGATGTCCCGGGCGATGAATCGCCTGACATAATTCGGAATTATTCCGGAAAATAGACTGAATTATCAGTCTTTAAATATATTCCCCTTTCAGTCTATTTGGGACTGACAGGGCGGAGCCACGCTTAAAATTGATAGATTTTCATAACCATATTCTCCCAAATGTTGATGATGGATCCAAATCATTGGAGATGTCCTTGGAAATGTTAACACATGCAGCAGACCAAGGAATTACGGATGTGGTAAACACAGTTCATTATCAACATCCAAAAGTGGAAACTGAAGATATTTCCTATAATAGAATCCAAAGTGAAGTTGAGCAATTACAACAGGAATTAGATAAAAATAATATTCAAATAAAACTCCATTGTGGCGCTGAAGTTTTTTTCCTTCCTAACCTTATTCAAATTAAAAATGATCCTTTATCTACATTTAACCACGGAAAGTATATGCTTATTGAGTTTCAGGTTCATCAATTACCGGATAGTCAAAAACAACAATTATTTGATTTGAAAATGGCGGGAGTCACACCAATTATTGCCCACCCGGAACGATATAAACCGATCCAAGATGATATAAATATTGTAGCAGAATGGCTGGCGGCAGGATGCATCATTCAGGTTGATGCAGGGAGCCCATTGGGATATTTAGGTTCCAATTCTCAGGTGGCATCGGAAAAAATAATAAAAAATGGTTGGTGTCAAATTTTAGGATCAGACTCTCACGATAATAAACGACGTAATTTTTGTTTATTGGAAGCAGTTGAATTAATAAAAAGTTGGGGCGAATACGACGTTGATGTCTTGGTGCAAAAAAACCCAAAATCGGTGATTGATGGTACACCAATCTCCGTAGATTTTGAATATGAACAAGAACAAAACTCTAATTTCTTTTCTCGGATAAAAGATAGAATAGGATTAAGTTAATTAAATATGAAGAAAATTAAATATACTCTTTCACTATTAATGTTTGGGCTACTATTTGCCCAGAGTAATATTGCAGAAGAGCCAACGTTCTCTGATTTCCAGATATCCAGCGAGAGATACTTGACCGATGAAAAAGGGAATATCATGATGTATGTGAACATATGGGGCCATGTAGGGAGTCCTGGCCATCATCTTGTTTATGAAGGAATCGATTTAGCCACCCTCATGTCCGTTGTTGGTGGACCTAAATCAGGTGCAAATATGAAAAAGGTTAGGGTGTACCGGGAAATTCCGGAAGAAGATGGTACCTTGGTATACCATCTTGACTTTGAAAAATTTGTTTCGTCAGGTGATCGATCTGAATTCATCAGAATAAAACCAAATGATACAATTATTATTCCGGAAAAGATGTCCAATTATATCCTGACACAAGTGGGGACTGTCAATACATTCCTAAGTCTATTTAATTTGTATTTTCAACTAACAAATAAATAATGGAAAATAATTCTAATCATCAGCCTATGGGGCAGCCGTCATATAATCAGGCAAATGAATTGTCGATTCGTGATTATCTATTTATCATCCGGTTCCATTATAAAAAAGTATTATTATTAACAATAATTGGATTTGGGTTAGGGATCTATTCTGTATTAACTAAGCCGCCATCCTACAGGGCTACGGCAACTGTTGTTATCCAGGAAAAACCTGGAGCAGGGATGATAATGGATTTAACCGGCAATCGAGATCGAAACCGGATTACAAATGAAATTCAGCTAATAAAGTCAAGAAGTGTGGCCAAGGATGCGATAAAAGAAATATGGCCGCATAAAAAAAATAACCTGGCACTTTTTGGATCCTATCCTTTTTATCCACGTGGAAGACGTGCAAGATTAATGTTTAAAGAAATAATGACTCTTGGATTATATAATCCAAACTCAGATGTGCCTCTACATTATGATGAGGGGTATTCTGATCAAATTGGTGAAAGGTTTGCCGGTAGTTTAATTAATCGGCTTTCCATAAATAATAGAGCCGGAACAAATATTATTGATATTTCCTATACAAGCGTCTGGCCGGAAGAAGCAAAACTTATTGTCAATACTGTAGCAGAAGTATATCAAGTTTTGGAGCAAAAATGGAGTGGCGAAAATGCCCAGAGTTCAGTCCAATTTCTTCAGGATCTAGTTCAAAAACAGGAAAATAAACTCAGTGATATTGAAAAGGAGCTGACCCATTATAAAAAGCAGGAGAGAATGTATAACCTAGATGGGAATGCCATTGGTATTACCTCGCAAATTGGGAGTATTGAAGGAGAAATTTATAATTCAATTTCCGAAATAAATATTCGTCAGGAAAAATATAATCATTTAAAGTCCAAATTATCCAATGATGAAAAGAATTTGGCTGACCAACTTATGAATAATATTAATATTCAGGTTATTTCATTAAGAAATGAAATAAGCCAATTGGAAGCCCAATTAATTCAAAATATTGCCCAATATGGCGAAAATCATGGTGCGGTTAAAGACCTTAAATCAAAAATGTTAGGTTTAAAAAGTCAGCTGAATACAAAAGTTACGGAATTGACAAAACAGGGTATTATTGTGCAAGATCCTCTCCAGACACGGCAGGATATTGTTATGGAACTAATAACTCTTGATTCTGAAATAATGGGAATTAAACTCAAGAAAAATGAATCTGAGAAATTATTGACAATTTTTGAAAATAAATTGGATTACTTACCGCCTAAACAACTGGAATTTTCGCGATTACAAAGGAATAGTATGGTTTTAAATCAAAACTATTCTTTACTGAGACAAAAGCTTGAAGAAGCAAAAATCAATGTAGCTTCCCAAGTTGGGAAAGTACAAATTGTTGATTATGCCAGACATCCGGGAAGTACAAATCAGAATCACAAAAGAACCATTCTTATGGGGCTTATATTTGGGTTTGGTGCAGGAGTTGCCCTGGCACTTGGATTAGAGTTTTTAGATAATACAATAAAAACAACCCATGATATTGAACGGAAAAACTTAGCCGTGTTAGGAATTATACCATCCATTGGTGAAGAACAATATGAAGATAGAAAAAAGTGGTTCTCAACTGGAAATGCACTCACCAGTTCAAAATCAAGCCGGAAACTGAAGCGCCGACTTATTACCCATGAAGACCCCAGATCTCCAGTCTCTGAAGCTTACCGCAGTCTCCGCACCAGCATGCTGTATTCATCATCGGCAGATAAAAAAATCAAATCGATTCTCGTTTCAAGCGCCGGCCCTGGAGAAGGGAAAACAACTACCGTTGCAAATCTTGCCATCACCTATGCAAATCTTGGCAAAAAGACCATCCTGATAGATACAGATCTAAGACGCCCTGTAATACATAAAGTGCTGGAAATAAAAAAAGAACCGGGAATAACAGATTATTTGTCAGGTGCAACTGATGATTTTAATGACATTATTCAAAAAACAGCTATTGAAAATCTTTTTGTTGTTCCTTCTGGAATTATTCCACCAAATCCATCAGAATTATTAGGTTCCCAAAGAATGGCCGATTTACTTCGAAAGTTGGAGAGTGAATGGGATATGATTTTATTTGACAGTCCTCCTCTGGTTGCAGTAACTGACGCAACTATGGTATCAAAAGAGATAGATCAAATTGTTATGGTTGTAAAAGTGGGTCAAACAGATAAAAAAGCATTTGATCATACTATTACATCTTTAAGAAATGTTCATGCTCCATTAGGCGGCGTTATTCTGAATGCTGTTACCCATAAGAACAGTTACGGATCATATTATTACTATTACCAGTATTATCACTATTATGGGAG
>ENA-OREN01000810-OREN01000810.1-marine-metagenome-genome-assembly--contig:-NODE-810-length-41681-cov-9.301005_pt1 | contig 41681 bp, 40 predicted proteins | sample MGYA00248624_ERZ508555 | MGnify/ENA primary metagenome ERZ508555 (study PRJEB26222, sample SAMN06267773) | marine metagenome | isolation source: Saanich Inlet, British Columbia, Canada | place... | reverse complement strand
TTAAGAGGAATGCATTATCAAACTAATCCATATGAAGAAGAAAAATTAGTTAGATGCAGTAAAGGAAAAATATTTGATGTAATAATTGACATTAGAAAAAATTCTAAAACTTTTAAAAAATGGATAGGTGTTGAATTATCAGAAAAAAACTTACGTATGATTTACATCCCAAAAGGAATGGCACATGGTTTTCTAACATTAGAGGGCAATACAGAGATTGTCTACCAAATTAGTCAATATTATTCATTAGAGCATAGTAATGGAATTAGATGGAATGATCCAAAATTTTCCATAAAATGGCCTAATGAAATATCAATTTTATCAGAAAAAGACAAAAATTATCCAGATTTTAACGAAAATGAATCATAAAAATTAAAAAATATAATGTGAAAAATTATTTTTTAGAAAAATAATCAAAGAAGAATTAATCAAAACCCATAATAGATCTTAATTAATTTTAGATTTATTAAAAATATGATCTATTCCAGAATTAATATCTGAAAATGAGAAATTTAAAAGATTTTCTAATTTTGTTGAATCTAAACAGGTACTAATAGGTCTAGGAGCATTTTGTTTTTTTTCAAATTTTGTGACAGAATGAATTAATGTTTGATCATAAGAAAATATCTTAGCAAGTAATGTTGCAAATTGATATCTATTCAAACATGTTTTACCAGTTGCATGATATAATCCAGAAATATCTTTATCAATAATTTGTAAAATTACTTGTACTAAATCATCAATTAATGTGGGAGTGTTAAATTGATCTGAAAACGGATCTACAGATTTATTATCTTTTAAATAATCTAAAATCCAATTTGTAAATCTAGATTTTTCATGCCAACCATAAATTACAGATGTTCTTAATACAACATTATTTATGGATCCATTTAAAACAATTTTTTCTGCTTTTAATTTTGTTTTTCCATAATAATTTATGGGGTTAGGAGTATCAGTTTCACAGTATTTTTTATTTAATTGACCTTCAAAAACAGCATCTGTAGATAAAAATATTAATTTAGAATTTATAGATGTACATGCATTTACAATTTTTTGTGTTACGTCAATATGTAATCTATCAGTAATATCGTGATCTGTTTCACAAAGATCTAAATTAGAATTAGCAATTGTATGAAGAACAATATTAGGATTATAATTTTCAATTATTTTTTCAATTTTGTCATCATTCAATAAGTTAATTTGAAATGATTGAGTATTTGGGATTTTAATTTTATTATTATTATATGAAAAAATTACATCATAATCATTTTTACTACTATTAATAAAACTACTACCAACTAATCCACTTCCACCAAGTACAAGCAATTTAGACTTCATGTAGCAAGTAATTTCAACTTACATTAAAACTTAAAAAGTATGTAAAAATTAATTTTCAAAATAAATTTATTCTCTAAAATACATTTATTATTAAAAATATGTTAAAACAATTATGGATAAAAGTAATAATCCACTAGTTACTGTAGGTATTCCAGTTTTTAATGGTGAAAAATACATTAGAAAAGCTATCGACTCTATGTTAGCACAAACATTTTCTAATTTTAATTGTATAATATCAGATAACGGATCTACAGACCAAACAGAAATGATATGTAAAGAATATGAAAAAAAAGATGAAAGAATAACTTATGTTAAACATAAAAAAAATTTAGGTCCTGATTTTAATTTTCGTTTTGTTTTATCAAAATCTAAATCAAAATATTTTGTATGGCTTGCATATGATGATTATTGGGAATCAACTTTTTTAGAAAAAAATATAATCATATTAGAAGGAAATCATAAGGTTGTAGGCAGTATAGGAATAGTAAAATTTTTTGGAATTAAAGATTTTCATATTAAAAAAAATATAGTTTTTAAAATTAAAAATAAAATGAAACGTGGAAGTAATGATCAACATGAAAAATATATTCATGTACGCCCAGTTTCTGGAATTTATGAGAAAAAAGTATCAACATATCTAAGATTTGATCAAGCATCATTTGTTTATGGATTATTTAGAACAGAAAAACTACAAAATAGAATGGTTTCTGCAGACCAAACAGGTTGGGATTTATTATTAATTTTAAATATATTAAAAGATGGAGACTTGCACGTTATAGATGAAATATTATTATACAGATTTGTTAGTGGAGTTCATTCAGGAGTTACTTATTTTGGATCTTACAAGAAAAAAATCATTTCATTTACAGAATTAATTTTTCCTGGAAAAATTTTATTTATCTGGTGTGTAAATAATGTAGGAAAAAAATTCGTTGTAAAAAATTTAGACTGGTTTGTATTACTATTATTATATGGATGGCTTCAAATATTAAAAGAAGCATTTACAAAAATATTAAAAAATTAAATTTTTATTTTAAATAGAATTATACAGAATGTCTAAAATAGTCAAGATCATGTTCTACCATCATTTTTACTAAATCTTTAAAACTGACTTTAGGCTTCCATCCCAATTCTTTTTGTGCTTTTGATGGATCACCCACTAAATCCTCAATATCGGTGGGTCTAAGAAACGCCTTGTCAATTTCAACAAAGTCATGCCAATCACCTAAACCAGCAATTTCGGTAGCTATAGAAAGAAATTCTTCTACGGAGTGAGATTCTCCAGTTGCTATCACATAATCATCAGGATGATTTTGTTGCATCATTAACCACATTGCTTCCACATAATCTCCAGCAAATCCCCAATCTCGTTTAGCTTTTAAATTTCCTAAATAGAGTTTATTTTTCTTCTTATGTTTTATTTGAGCAAGTTCATAACTTATTCTCCTAGTAACAAATTCCAAGCCACGTAAAGGTGATTCATGATTAAATAATATTCCACAGCTAGCAAACAAACCATATGCTTCTCTATAATGATTTGTCATGTTGTGAGCAAAAACTTTAGCAACACCATAAGGGCTCCTTGGAAGAAATGGGGAATTTTCATTTTTAATTTCAGAATAATCACCAAACATTTCACTAGATGATGCCTGATAAAATTTTACATCAGGTTTGATTTGTTTTATTGCTTCAAGTATTCTAAGAGTCCCTAAGCCAGTAATATCAGATGTTAAAATAGGTTGTTCAAAAGAAGTACCAACAAAAGATTGTGCAGCTAAATTGTATATTTCATCAGGATTGGTTTGTTTGATAGCATTTTGAATTGAACCCTGATCCGCTAAATCTGCTTTTATTGTGTGAACCTGATCAAAAATGTTGATTTCTTCTAATCGTTCAAAGCATTTATGACTTGTACGCCTAAAAGTGCCAAAAACATCATAATTTTTTTTGAGAAGAAATTGTGAAAGATAAGTACCATCTTGTCCTGTAACTCCCAGTATCAATGCTTTAGTCAATTTACTATCAATCCCTGTTGCTTTATGGCATGTAAAAATTTTTCGAATCCTTTTCCACCTTGTTCATGTCCCCTCCAAACTTCAATAGCAAAGCTTTTTTCAGTAAAATTATTTAGTATTGGGATTATCTTATCATAATTCATAGTTCCTTCACCGAATTGTAACCCTTCACCATCAACTCCTTCTGCATCAGATAAATGAAAATGATCCACGTATTTTTGAATGGTAGTTAGTTCATCAACTAAATTAATATTCATTTTATTACAATAAAGTTGAGAATGACATAAATCGTAGCAGACCTTAAATCCAGTTTCATTACAGTAATTTATCATATCATTTGTATTAAGAAAAACATTAGAATTCCATCTACCTCCAAAAAACCAGGCATAAGGAGGCATATTTTCCATCAAAAAATTAATATTTTTTGTATCTAATTTTTTTACACCGTCTAGCATTTTTCCTTTCATAATTTCAACATCTTCAGAATTTAACTCATTTAATGAATATCCTCCAGGATGTACAATTAATGAAGGAGTACCAGTAAAGTGTTCATTTAATAAAATTGTTTTATCAATAGCTTTCTGAATTAATTCAATAGTTGTTTCTTGTGAATGAATTTGATTTGTTTCACCAAAGCTTGCAATATCTAAAAGTTTTTTATCATAATATTCATAGCAATGTACCATTAATTTCATATCAAAATTAGATTCTAATTGTAATTCTAAATCACTATCTGAAAAATGAAATTCTAAAATTTTTGGATTAAATTTTAATAAATCATCTAAATCATGTTTTCTGACTTTCATTCCTAATATCATAAATCATCACTTTGAAGATATGAGCCTTTTTTTATGCTTCGTTTTGATTTTTTACCTTGAATTTCATAAAAAAATTGAGGGGACAAGCCTTTAGCAGGTCCTCTAACTTCGAGATTATTTTCACTAAAAATTTCGCCTGTCTCAATATCACATTGGCTAACCAAACTTTTACCAAGAACTTCTTTTTGTAAAATTTCTCCTCTAGTCATTTTTTTTATGGGTTTACCTATAGAATTTTCAGCTTCTCGAATAAATTTAATTAATTGAGAAAATTCTAAAAGTTCTAAAGAAGAAGATTGATCAATGCCATCCATTGTTTTATCTAAAGTTATATGACGTTCGATAAGAACAGCGCCTAAAACTGCAGCAGTAACAGATGGAATAATTCCTTGTTCATGTCCACTATATCCAATAGGTAACTGAAATTTTGATTTAAGATGAGGAATAAGAGATAGATTAAGGGTATCAACAGGTGCAGGGTAAGTACTGTTAGAATGTAATAGTAAAAAATTAACATCTCTTTCTTTAAGAAAGTTTACTGTTTTTTCAATCTCGTCCATAGTTGACATTCCAGTAGAAATTAGAATAGGTTTTTTGGTTCTTGAAATATATTCTATTAATGGAAAATTAGTTAAATCAGCTGAAGCAATTTTGTATGCAGGTATATGAATAGATTCTAAAAAATCTACGCTTTTTGCATCCCAAGCAGTACATAAAAAAGTAATATTTTTTTCATTACAATATTTTATAATTTCATGATAATCAGAATCACTAAGTTCAACTTTCTTTAAAACATCTAGAAGTATTTCTAACCCCTGGCTTTCGATATTGGGGTTTTCTAAAACCTCTAATCTATAAAGAGAGTCTAAATTTCTTTTTTGAAATTTTACCGCATTGGCTCCAGCAGTTATAGCCAAATCAATTAATTTTTTAGCAATATCAATATCACCGTTATGATTTATTCCAATTTCTCCAATAACATAACAAGGGTAATCTTTTCCAATTAACGTTTCAGAAATATTAATAGTGTTTTTTTCATCATAGTTCATAATATTTATCCAATAATCCATCTCATGTTAATTATTAATCCTAGACTTCAAAATAATTACCAAGAAACATATCCCCCATCCATAACAAAATTTTCTCCTGTGGCATAACTGGATTTCTCACTACATAAATAATCAACTAAACCATTTAGTTCCTCTTTTTTCATCATTCTACCCATTGGAGTTAATTTCGAATATTTTTTAATAAATTCCTTACTTTGATTTTGATGTATACCTCCAGGTGAAATACAATTAACTCTAATTTTAGGAGCTAAGTGTACTGCAAGATATTTTGTCATGCCGATAACTCCAAATTTTGAAATAGTGTATCCAATATCTTTATGAGAATCACCATAAATATCAGGTCTAGGTGAAACCAATCCCAAATAAGATGAAAAATTTACAATTGAACCTTGTTTATTATTTCTTGCAAATTCTCGGCAAACAGAAAATAAAGATGTTAAGTTTACATTCAAATAATTTGAAAAAGAAGATAATGGAAATTCAAATAAGGTATTATTTTTTCGTTTAGAATTTACGTGATCATTAAGAGCAAAACAATTAATCAAATAACTAGATTTATTATCTTTGAACCATTTTTTAACAAATTTTTCATCAGTTAAATCATGTCCTAATTTTATATCAAGTTTCAATATTTTATATTTTTTTTTAAAAAATTTACATAAACTTGAACCTAGATATCCCTCAGAACCAGTAATAATAATTTGTTTCAATTATTCAATCTCATGGTATGATTTTATTATATTCTTCTGTTGAATTTCTAATTAAATACATAAAAATCAACGGTAGGCACAAACATTACTAAGATTAAGTTATTAATTCTGAAAAAATAAACATTGTAATGCTAAAAAAACTCGAAAAATCTAATAATCTAAGAGAACGAGCTGATGAAGTTATTCCTCATCAAACAGGAACATTCAGTAGAGCAGCAGGGAGTTTTGTAAAAGGAGTGTATCCGATTTATGCTCAAAGTGCAAACGGATCTAAATTTTTTGATGTAGATGGTAATGAATATTTAGATTATTTGTGTGGTCTTGGACCAATTACTCTTGGATATAATTATTCTAAAATAAATGATGCAATAATTAAACAATTACAAAAAGGAATTTTATTTTCTTTGCCATCTCCAGAAGAAGTAGAATTAAGTGAATTATTATCTAAAACAATTCCACATGCAGAAATGATAAAATTTGAAAAATCTGGATCGAATGCAGTTACAGGAGCAATAAGAGCAGCACGTGCAATAACACATAATGAAAAAATTGCATATTGTGGTAGCGGCGGTGTTTGGCATGATTGGCAAGCTGCAATGGTTAGTAGAGATGAAGGTGTTCCAAAATTTAATGCAGATTTAATAAAAATTTTCGATTATAATGATATAGAAGGATTAGAACAAATATTTTTAGAAAATGAAAATGAAATTGCAGCAATAGTATTAGAACCAACACACTTTGAAAAACCACAAAATGATTTTTTAAAAAAGGTAAGAAAAATTGCTGATAAAAATAATGCATTATTAATTTTAGATGAAATAGTTACAGGGTTTAGATTTGATTTAGGAGGAGCACAAAAATTTTTTGATATTAAAGGTGATTTGGTTTGTTTTGGAAAAGGAATGTCAAATGGATTACCACTGTCTGCAATTACAGGTCCACAAGAATTTATGAAAAAATTTGATGAATTATGGGTATCATCTAGTAATAATAGTGAAATATTATCAATTGCAGGTACAATTGCAGTAATTAATGAAATGAAGCAGAAAGATACAATTTCTCATTGTTGGAAAGTAGGAAAAAAATTATTTGAAGGATGGAACAAGGTAGTTGAAAAAAATAATATTGACGCAAAAATGAACGGATATCCAATTAGGATGGAACAAGTATGTTATGATAAAAATGGAAAGATATCATTAGAATTAAAATCAGTGTTATTGCAAGAAATGGTAAAAAAAGGGATTTTTATGTCTCCACTAGGTGCAGTATATTTATCATATTCACATTCAAATAAAGACATAGAAAAAACATTAGATACGTTAGATGAAGTTTGTAGTATAATTAATTTGAAAACAAAAAATGAAAATTATAAAGAATTGTTAGAAGGAGAAATGCCTAAAAAGATTTGGACTATGAAGATAAAACCTACTAAAAAATCATAAAAAGTAATAAGATTAAATTAACAGAATAAAAAACCAAAAAAGAATGCGAGAAAATAAAGACTTACAAGATTTTTATCAAAAAGTCTATCTAAAAGGTGAAAAAAAACACTATACACACTTCGTTACTAAACATACACCTTCATCTGAAGCAGAAGAGATTCTCAAAGAAATTAATTGGAAATCAAAGAAGGTATTAGATGTTGGATGTGGAACTGGAAATTTTGCTCTTAAAGCTGCAAAAAAAGGAGCGTATGTCTTAGGGATAGATTTTGCAGAAGAAGCTATCAATATTGCTAAAAAAACACGTAAGCATAAAAATATAAAATTTGAAAATATTGATGTAAAAAATGTAAAAGAAAAATTTGACATCATTGTTTCAATTGGAACATTAGAGCATATGGATGAACCTTTTAAAATATTAAAAAAATTAAAAACTCATTTGAAAACAAATGGGAAAATTATCGTTACTACACCAAATTGGACAAATCCTAGAGGCTACATACTAATGACATTATGGCATTTATTTAATGCTCCAATAACATTAGCAGATTTACATTATCTTACACCAATTGATCATGAAAAATGGGCTAAAAGATTAGGAATGAAATTAAAGTGGAAAACAATAGAAAAATCATGGGCACACGGGGATGTTCTAATAAATGATTTTAAGAGAAGGATTCCAAACGTATTATCAGATGCAGGGCTTCCTAAAAATAATAAAAATATTTTATCTTTAATCGAATGGTTGAAAAACAATGCCCTAAAATTAGATAATTCTCTCCCACATAGTGGAGCAGTAGGTCTATACGTATATTCTAAAAAATAATTAAATCGATTAAAAACAATTTAGTGAGAATCTATTTTAGAATTAAATATGATGTTTAGATAATTCAGATATGAGTGAAAAAAATAAAATTATTATTTCAATTCAAGCACGTATGGGTTCTTCAAGATTACCAGGTAAAGTTTTAAAAAAAATTTGTGGGAAACAGATGTTACAATTAATGTTAGAAAGACTATCTAAATGTAAATTAATAGATGAAATAATTATTTCCACTACAAATAACAAAAATGATGATCCAATTTTTGAATTTACTAAAAATTATGGATATCAAGTTTTTAGAGGTAATGAGCAAGATTGTTTGGATAGACATTATCAAGCAGCAAAGAATCGTAATGCAAAATTTGTTTGCAAAATTACTTCAGATTGTCCTTTAATTGATCCTGAAATTGTAGATAAAGTGATTAAATATTTTTTAGAAAATAAAAATAAATTTGATTATGTGAGTAATGTACATCCTACAACATATCCTGATGGTTTGGATGTAGAAATATTTTCAATGTCAGCACTTGAAAAAACTTGGAAAGAAGCAAAAAAAAATGATGAGAGAGAGCACACAACTACGTATATGTGGAAAAATCCATCAATTTTTAAAATTGGAAGTATTATAATGCCAAATGGAGAAAATCTATTTAAAAAAGAGAGATGGACTGTGGATTATCCAGAAGACTTTGAATTTATTAAAAAAATATATGAAAATTTGTATAAGAAAGACAAAATTTTTTTAATGGATGAGATTCTTGAATTTTTAATAAAAAGAAAAGACGTAAAAAAAATAAATCAACATTTAATTGAAAAAAATAAAGTTCACTGAAAATTGTCATTTTTTTCTAATAATCTAAAAATAGTACTAATAATGGATAGACTATATTAATGGAAAAAAATAAAAAAATAATTTTAATAGGATGTGGAAATATTGGAAGTAGACATTTACAGGCAATTGTAAAAACAAACGATGAAACATCAATTCAAATAGTTGAACCAAATGTGGAAGCACAAAAATTGGCAAAATCAAGATTAAATGAAATTAAATACAATAAATCTAGAAAAGAATTTTTTTGGCATAAATCAGTATCAACAATAAAAAATGAAAGTGATTTAATAATTATTGCAACAAATTCTAAAGGAAGGGTTAGTTTAATTCAAGAACTTCTTCAATTAGGCCATAAAAAATTTATCGTGGAAAAAATGGTTTGTCAATCTTCAGATGAATATAAAAAGTTATTATTTCTTTTTAAAAAATTTAATGCAAAAGGTTGGGTCAATACAAATCGTAGATATTTTAAGTATTATCAAAATATTAAAGAAAAATTTAGAGATTCAAGATATATTCATTTATCAGTATTTGCAAGTAATTCAGATTTAGGAACAAATGCCATTCATTTTCTTGATGTATTCTCTTGGTTTGTTAAAGATTATAAAATTAAACTGAATGGAGAATTTCTGGAAAATAGCATATTAAAAAATAAAAGAGGAGAAAATTTTAAAGAATTTCTTGGAACCATAATTGGTTTTAGTAAAAATTCATTTGTCTCATTGACATTCTTTCCTGCAAAGAAAGAATCATTTTTAATTAAAATTTATGCTGAAGATCGTTTTGCAATTATTAATGAACTTGAAGAGAAAAGTTATTTTATTGATAAAAAAGGAAAAGAGAAAATTAAGGGTAAATTTGAACATACTAGTGAATTAACCACAAAAATTATTCAAGATATTTTTTTAAAAGAAGATTGTTTACTACCAACACTCAAGGATTCATCGTATTTACATAATGAATTATTCCGTATTTTTAACAAACACTTGAAAAAGACATTAAATAAGGATGTAAAACTATGTCCTATTACATAGATGATTAAACAAGCATATGAAGATCTATCAAAAATAAATTTGTTAGATTTTAGTAAAAAATCAGTTCTGATAATTGGTGCAGGGTATATTGCCAGAGAGTATGCAATTGCATTATCTAAATTAAAAATAAGTGATGTTACAATTTTAGGTAAATCTAAAAAAAATTTAGAAAAATGTAAAGAATTTTCTAATTTTAAAATTATTGCAGGAGGTTATGAAAAAAAAATATCAAAAATCAAGAAAAAAGATCTAGTAATCATTACAACACCGATACAAGAATTAATGAACGCAACAAAAAAAGTAATAGAAAATGGATATGATAGAATTTTAATAGAAAAACCAGGATCTATTTTTAAAAATGATTTAATAGAACTTGAACAATTAATTAAAAAACAAAAAGTAAGAATAGGATATAATAGATTTTTTTATCCTAGTTTTCATAAATTAAAATTATTATCAGATAACGATGGTGGAATTACATCATGTAAATTTGATTTTACAGAATGGTTACATACAATTGGAGTAGAAAAATTAGATAATGAAATTTGTAAAAGATGGGGAATTAGTAATTCATTACATGTAATTTCAATGGCTTTAGAATTAATAGGAATGCCAAAAGAAATGAATAGTTTTCAAAGTGGAAAGCTTGAGTGGCATCCCACAGGATCTATTTTTGTTGGAAGTGGAATTTCTCAAAAAAAAATACCATTTTCATATCATGCAAATTGGGGCGGTGGTGGAAGATGGGGAATTGAAGTGGTTACCAAGAGCAACATATACAGACTAATACCTTTAGAAAAATTATTTGTCTCAAAAAAAGATTCTATTGAATGGAAAGAAGTACATTTGCAACCAGCATTTTCAAATGTTAAAGTAGGGATTGCAGAAGAAATTGCAGCCATGTTAAATGATAAATTAAGTAAAAAAATTGGAATGACTACTGTTAATGATGCAATAAAATTTAATGAAATTGCAGAAAAAATATTTGGCTATAAAATTAAATAAAGAATGTGATAATATGATAGAAACTCTAGTATTAGTTGAAGGTAAAATAGATTATAATATTTTAAAATTAGAATTACTTAAAAATTCAATTATCATTACTTTAGATTTTCATTCGCATAAATCATTATCTGAAAAAAAAATTACTCATAATTTTGTTGAAGATTATTTTAATGAAAAAGATAAAAAACAAATTGATGATCTTGCTTTAAACTTAGGAACTAATTGGTATAAAGATAAAACAATTGAAAAAATTCTAAAATACAATGAATTGAATTTAGGAACACTTTTAGAATTAGAAATGCCAAGTTATTTTTTTAATCACTTAAAACGAATAATGGGAATTAGGAAAATAATAGAAAAAGAAAATCCAAAAAAAATAATATCTTATTCACTAAATAATTATATTAAATCCATATGCAAAAATTATGATATAGATTTAGTTTTATTAAAAAATAATACATCATCAAATTTATTTTTTGATAAAATTGAAATTCCATTAAATCTTGGATTTACAAGTAGAAAAATTAAACTGTCAAGAAAAAATTATTTCCGATTAAAAAAAACAGTAGATAATATTTCAAATTTAATATGGAACACTAATGCAGATATAAAATTGATTAAAGATAAAAAATCAATTATAATATTTGATTTTCATACAATTAATTATAAGGATCTGATTAAAACACTTTCTTCAAATTCAAAAAATATCATTATTCTCAATCAAAGAAAACCAGCAATTTGGAATTTGGAAAGTCTAAATATAATAAAAAATTCAAAGTGCAAAATATTATCTTTAGAAGACTTTAAAAATAAAAATATTAAAATAAAAATAAATAAAGAAAAGGAAATATTAGAAAAGAAGTTAGATGAACTTTGGAAAAAAGATGATGTGATGGAAAAAATATTTTCATTAAATAATGAGAGTTTTTGGGAAATTATAAAAGAAGATTTTACTCAAATTATCAAAAAAAGATTAACTGAAAGTATAGAAAGATTCAATCTTTTGAAAGAATTATTTGATAAAATTATAATTTCAGTAATTTTAGATTGGGCACATGTAGCTATGGAAGAAAAAGAGTTAGTTCACATGGCTAATAAAAAAGATATTCCTATTTTTTCTTTGCAACATGGAATAATGACACTAAATTCATCATTAGAAAAATATCTACCATTAATGCCAGTATTACCATCAAATAATGCAAAAATGTTAGTATGGGGTAAAACAATGGAGTCATATCTATCGGATCACAATGTATCATCAACAGATGTAAAAATTATTGGAAGTCCACGTCATGATAGATTTTTTAAAAGAAGAAATGAAACAACAAATAACTTAACAATACTTATTGCATCAAATAATTTATTTCATGTAAATTTTAATGGAAATGAAACACAAGCATATCAAAATCTAGAAGATTATATTAAAAATATTTTAAAATTTATAAAATTAAATACAAATAAAAAACCAATCATAAAATTACATTCCAGCGAATATTTCAACATAGCACCAATCATAAACAAAATTGATCAAAAGATACCAATTTATCAACATGAAGATCTTTTACCAATTTTAGAAACATGTGATTCATTAATTTCGTTAAATTATTCCACCATACTTGTAGATGGGTTAATTCTTAAAAAACCAACCATGGTAATTTTACCAGAAAAACAAAATTTTGAACAAGAGGAAATAATTAAAAAAGGCGCAGTAGCAGTAGTTTCCAATAAAATAGAATTAGAAACAAAACTGAATGATTTTTTATGTAATAAACAGTTTAGAGAAAACTTGATCAGTAATGGAGAAAATTTTGTGGATGAATATTTTTCTTTTCAAGGAAATTCATCAAAAATACTATCAAAATTTTTAGTAAACATAAATAAAAATTAGTTTTCCCATTTTTTCCAATCATAGTCATTAAATAAATCATTTTTCATTTCATTATCGTTTGGTTTCCAGGCTACATCAGCCATAACTAAAATTTTTGAAATATTTTTAGATGGATTAATTATTGCAGCACTAATTCCATTTGAAACTGAAATTAATTTTGAACTTTCTGAATTAGCTTCTATATCATGATATGTTCCATTTCTATCTTGAATAACAATAGTCATTTTGCCTTGAATACAAAAAAAGTAACTTGTTCTATTTTTGTGTATATGCGGGCCTTTGATTTCTCCAGGATTTATTGAATTTAAATAGATCATTTCTGGGTTTTTTATTATTTTATCCCAGTTTCTCCAAATTACGGTTAATCCCCCATTGATATGTGAGTCTAAAACATCCTTAGTTTCATGATTTTCTAATTGAAATACCAAAAAATCTTCTTTTTGCATTGCAATAACTACTTAATTTAAGTAATAAAAGTCTGATTACTTTTTTCTTACTAAGTGGCATATCTTTTTAACAATATAATTTTGTAATTAATTATGAAACTTCTAGTTACGGGAGGAGATGGATTTATTGGAAGTAATTTTATTTTACATACATTAAAGAATTTTCCAAAATATCAAATCATCAATCTTGATGCTGGATTTTATGGTTCTAATAAATTAAGTCTAGATGAAATTTCAAATTATAATAATTATGAATTTGTTAAAGGTAACATAAATGATTCAAGAATTGTTGATGATTTAGTATCTAAGTGTGATACAGTAATTAATTTTGCAGCAGAATCTTTTGTAGATAGAAGTATTGCTGATGCTAAACCATTTCTTCGATCAAACATAGATGGGGTTTTTACTATTCTTGAATCAATTAAAAAACACAAAAAGAAATTTCTTCAAATTTCAACTGATGAAGTATTTGGAAGTCTTGATAAAGAATCAGCATCAGAAAGTTTTCAATACAACCCATCTAGTCCATATGCTGCTACTAAAGCATGTGCAGAGATGTTAGTAAATTCATATCATATCACATATGATTGTGATACTTTGATAACTAGATGTACAAATAATTATGGTCCAAGACAATTTCCTGAAAAATTAATTCCAAAAACATTACTTTTAGCAAAAAATAATAAAAAAATTCCCATTTATGGCACAGGTAAAAATTTACGAGATTGGCTTCATGTTGATGATCACTGTACTGCAATTTTATCTTGTTTACATTATGGAAAATCTGGAGAGTCATATAATATTTCATCAGGTAATGAAATTGATAATTTGAGTATCATTAAGAAAATTCTTTCAATAATGGATAAACCAGAAGATTTGATGGAATTTGTAGACGATAGACCAGGTCATGATTTTAGATATAGTATGAATTCTAATAAATTACAAAATGAATTGGATTGGAAATCTAAAACTAGTTTTGAGTCAGGAATAGAAAGTACTGTAAATTGGTATTTAAAAAATCCTAAATGGTGGGAAAATTTGTCAGATAACATATTTGAGCATACACCATGGAAAAAATAGAATTATTTTATTAAGAGAGATTTTTTCTTTATTCTATGAAAGGAATTTTGCTTCATGGGGGTCATGGAACTCGATTACGACCTTTAACACATACTGGTCCTAAACAACTTCTTCCAATTGCAAATAAACCCATGTCTGAATATTGCATAGAATCAATGAAAGATGCGGGAGTTACAGAAATTGCAATAATTATTGGAGGAATTGGTTCGAATAAAGTCCGCGAATATTACGGTGATGGAGAAAAATTTAATGTAAAAATAACATATGTTAAACAGGATGAACCTTTAGGAATATCACATGCAATTAACTTATGTCGTAGTTTTATCGGAGATGAAAAATTTTTAGTTTTTCTCGGAGATAATATTATTCAAAAAAGAATATCTAATTTTGCAAATCAGTTTCTAGAATCTGATGACGATGCATCTATTTTATTATGTGAAGTCGATAATCCTTCCAGATTTGGAATTGCAGATATGCATGAAGGTAAAATTACTAAAATTATGGAAAAACCAAAAGATCCACCAACAAATTTTGCCGTTACTGGAATATACTTTCTTACTCCAAAAATATTTGATATTATTGATAATCTAAAACCTTCTTGGAGAAATGAATTAGAAATTACAGATGCATTACAAATTCTTCTTTCTGAAAATAATAAAATTTCATATAATATAATAACAGATTATTGGAAAGATACAGGAACTCCAGAAGATATCATTAATGCAAATAGAGCAATTCTTGAAAATAAAGAGAGTTATTTTTATGGAGAGAAAAGTGATTCTGTGTCTTTAACAGGTATTGTTTTAATTGAAAAAGGAACAAAAATTTTAGGTAATTCACAAATTATTGGACCCGCAATAATTGGCAAAAATTGTATTCTTAATAATGTCTGTATTGGACCAAATTCTAGTATTGGCAATAATTCAAAAATTACTAATTCCAATATTCAAAACAGCATAGTTATGTCTAATTGTATCATAAATACTCCGATAAAAATTCGTAACAGCATAATTTCTTCTAATTCTGAAATAGAATTTAAAAATGATTGCCAAGATGAAAAAATATTTCTTTTAGGCGAAGGAACAAAAATCCTTATTTAATTAATTTTAATAGAATTTCTTTTTATTCATTCATTAGATAATTTTTCAACTTTCTTTGTTATTTTATCAGAATTTTTAGCCATAAAACAAAACATTCTGTTGAGGGTAAAAACAATTCTTCAGGCACATATTTAATTATCATGATAAAAAGTGCATCTTAGTGGAACAAAAATATGATTTTCTTCAAATCAAAGATATTGGAAAAACGATTTCCAGTATTGAAAAATTTGTAAAAGATGAAATTTTAATAGAATTTCAGAGAAAAGGTGCAGTCATTGGCATAAGTGGAGGAATTGATTCTGCAGTTATGGCATCAATTTGTACAAAATCAGTTAACCCAGAACAAGTTTTAGGATTAATAATGCCTGAAAAAGAATCTGACCCTTCCAGTGAAATTTTTGCTAAAAAAATTGCTAATCAATTAGATATAGAAACAAAAGTTATCGATATAACTTCAATATTAGAATCATTTGGAGTTTATGATAATAAAGAGAATATAATTAAAGAAAAATTTTCAAATTTTAACAATAATTGTATGTATAGTGTAAGAGTGCCTTCTAAATTTGGTAATTCTGTAGGAATTCCTTTCTTAGAAATACTTGATGATCAAAATAAAAAACATCAAATTAAGATATCAGCATCTGAATTTCTAACTTTAACTGCATCTTCATCAATTAAACACAGAGTTAGAATGACTTTATTGTACTATTATGCAGAAAAAAATAATTTTTGTGTTGTAGGAACAACTAACAAAAGTGAATCTTTGCAAGGATATTTTGTAAAATATGGTGATGGAGGAACAGATGTTGAACCTTTATCAAATTTATATAAATCTCAAATTTATCAAATGGGGGAATTTTTAAAAATTCCTAAAGAAATTCTTGAAAAAGATGCATCTCCAGATATTTGGAGTTTAAAAACTAGTGATGAAGAATTTTTTTACAGTGTTCCATATGATATTGTAGATTTAATATTATATGCGAGAGAAAATAACATGACAGAATTAGAAATAGAAAAAATTTCAGATTTATCATCAGAACAAATTAAAAAATTAATACGATTTCAAAATCAAAAACAAATTAAAAGTCAACATATGCGAGAAATACCACATAGTTGGAAGAAAATTTAAAACAATAAATAATTATTATGGTAAAAGGATTGAACTATGACAAAAATTAATAATGAATTAAAAAATATAGAGGTAGAAGGAAATAATCCTCTAATCAGCATAGTCATACTAAATTATAATGCAGGGGATTTACTAATAGATTGTGTAGATTCTATTCAAAAATCAAATTATAAAAATTATGAGATTATTGTTGTAGATAATATTTCAAAAGATAAAAGTCACAAAAAATGTAAAGAAAAATTTCCCAATATTAAATTAATAGAAAATTCTGAGAATTTAGGATACTGTGAAGGAAATAATGTCGGATTAAGAGTGACAAATGGAGAATTTGTAGTAATTTTAAATCCAGATACAATTGTTGATCCTTCTTGGCTTTCTGAATTATTACAGGCATACAGAAAAAATGGTGATGGGATTTATCAACCTAAATTTTTAGCTACAACGGATCATTCTATGTTGTTAAGTACTGGTAATATGATCCAAATTTTTGGTTTTGGTTATTCAAGATCTAAGGGAGATTTAGATAAAGGACAGTATGAAAAATTTGAAAAAATTAATTTTGCATCAGGAACATGTATTTTTACATCAAAAAAAATTATTGAAAAAATTGGTTTATTTGAATCATTTTTGTTTGCATTTCATGATGATTTTGAATTATGTTGGAGAGGCGCGTTAATTGGAATTAACTCATTTTATGTTCCTTTAGCAATAGTTTACCATCCAGTTGAAGGATATAGTTTTAGATGGAGTCCATTAAAATTCAAACTTTTAGAGCGTAATAGAAAATATTGTCTATTAACACTGTATTCTAGATCAACATTTTTTAAAATGATTCCAGGACTAATACTGATAGATATTGCAGTTTTCTTTTTTTATTTATCAAAAGGTATGGGGAAAATAAAAATTTCGGCAGATTTAGAAATTTTGAAAAATTTGAAAAACATTAATAAAAAATATAAAAATAATCAAAAAATTCGTAAAATTAATGATAAAGAATTGATTATTCAATTCAAAAACGAAGTGATAGTTCCTAAATGGGTAATTAAAAATGGAACAAATATTTTGTTTAATAAATTTCTTGTAATAATATCTAAAATTACTCGTATTTTCTTAAGATTCTAATTTTTCTGAAATAACTACAGAAACGGCATTTGTAGTTTCATGAGTTAAAGAAACCAAAAAGGCATAAGATGAATTATTTATCAAAGTAACTTTAGGTTTAGAATTTGAATAACTAATTAAAATATCTAAAAAATCAATATTAGTTGAAATAGATTTTATTACAGATTCTTTAATTGCAAATTTACCTGCAAAACATTCTGCAGTATTCTTACGGTTAAGACAAGTATCTATTTCAGAATCATGAAAAATTTTTTTGTAAAAAAATTTGTTAGTATCATAAGGTTTATTCAAAAATCTTTTAATTTCAACAATGTCTATCCCCACACCTAACTTTTCTAACACAGGATAAATTAGGATAAGGTTTATTTATTATCCACTAATTCAAGGTCATTACTTGTACAATGAAAAAGAGGTTAAAGATCAAATAAAGAATATTTTTTTGGATGTATTTCAAAATATTAATGAAAATAATTTTGTTTGGGAAAGACAGCAGAGAGATTATGAAAATTGGGATTCATTTACACAATTAAATTTAATTACATTATCAGAAGCTAAATTTGATATTTCTTTAACATTAGATGAAGCAATTGAGATTAAATCAGCTAGTGAATTATTTGAATGCATAAAATCCCATCTAATATGAACATAATAGATAATTTAGAAAATAATTCAAAGAAATTTCCAAATAAAATTGCTATTATTTTTGAAGAACAAAAAATATCATATAAAGAATTACATGATGAAGTTGAAAAAATTTGTTTAAAAATTAATGAATTAGATGTAGAAGTAATTAGTCTAATTTCAGAAAATTCAATTTTATTTATTATTACTTATTTAGGAATTATAAAATCTAGTCGTACTGTCCACATAGTACACCCTGAAATTTCTGAAATTAATTTTAACAATCAAATTAAATCATCTAATTCGCAAACAATAATTTGTTCAGAAAATATATTTCACAATATTTTAAAATTTTCTAAAATTAATATTCCAATTTTAAAAATGTCTAAATTAAAAGAGCAGTTAAAAAATAATAAAAAATATTTAAAGAAGAATGAAGTGGCACATTTAATCTATACATCAGGCACTACATCCATACCAAAAGGAGTAGGAATTACACATAATATGCTAAATTTCACAACAAAAAATATTATAGATGTTTTAGGTTACTCAAGTTCAGATATAGATATTCTACCTTTACCATTATACCATTCATTTGGATTAGGATGTGCTTATACATCATTAACAGTAGGTTCTACCATTATTTTACATAAGGATGCAAGTAATTTAGAAAATTTACTTAACTCAATTAAAAAATATAATGCTACAACATTTGCAGCCATACCAACAACTCTAACAAAATTTTTAAAATCTAAAAACTTAGATTTAATAAATTATTTTTCAAATATTAGACTAATTATAACAAATAGTATGTCAATACCAAAAACTACAGTTCAAGGGTATAAAGAAATTTTAGAAAATGGAAATCTAGCAACTTATTATGGATTAACTGAAGCATCTCGTTCAACGTTTATGATTTTCCAAAAAAATTCTTCAAGAGATGAATCTGTTGGAAAATCGGCTCCAGGAGTTAGTATTAAAATTGATAGTGATGAAATTTGGATTAAAGGACAAAATGTAATTTCAAAATATTGGAAAAATGAAAATGCAGATAAAAATATCATTGAAGGTTGGTTAAGAACTGGAGATACAGGATTTTTAGATAATGAAAACTATCTATTTCTAAAAGGACGAAAAGATGATATCATAAATATCGGAGGAGAAAAAGTTCTTCCATTTGAAATTGAAGAGGTTATAAAACAAATTCCAGAAATAATAGATGTGGCTGCATTTGGAATTAAAAATGAAATTTTTGGTCAAGTTATAAAATTACATGTTGTAAAATCTAAGGAATCAAATATTGATAAATCAAAAATTTTGATTCATTGTATGAAAAACCTTGAAAAATTTAAAATTCCAAATAAAATTGATTTTGTAGAAGAGATTCCAAAAACAAGCTACGGAAAAGTTAAACGCTTTATGCTAAAATAGGTCAATGATATGAAGGATTCAAATTATTTAAAAATAAATGAAAATGAATTAATGGAATATTTTGGATATAAAGGAAAATATGGTAAGATAAAATTAAATTTTAAATTTGCCAAAAGCTGGATATGTCATGTTTTAGGATACTCATCACCTTTTTCAAATTGGGTTGTGAAATGTCAAAGAAACAGAGGAGTAAAGATTGGAGAAAATTGTCATATTTCACCTTATGTTTTAATAGATTTGATTTATCCAGAATTAATTGAAATAAGTGATAATGTAACAATTGGTTCAAATTCAATGATTTTTGCACATGTTAGTATGACTGCAAATGAATTTTTAAAAAAACACGGTTACCCAAGAACAGTTAAACCAGTTCAAATTAAGAAAGGAGCTGTAGTAAGTGTAGGGTGTATAATTATTGCAGGTGTGACAATTGGGGAGAATTCAATTGTAGGTGCAGGGAGTGTTGTTGCAAGTGACATTCCAGATAACTGTGTAGCAATAGGAAATCCAGCAAGAGTAATTAAAAAAATAGATTAAATTATTGAACTAGATATTTCGTCTGGATTGATGAGATATACTATACAAAACTACAGACATCAGCAATAACATCAATCCAATTACTAAACTACCTAATGCTAAAAGAGTGGAAGGAATAGAAAAATATCTAGTATCGTTAAATAATGTAATTGCAATTATAGAATAAGCAATACCAATTACTAAAAATATCAATCCAGGGATTCCCAGATATCGTAAAGGGTGATTAATTGCAATTAATTCAATTATAGATGCAAGTACCCCTACTGAATGAGATATAGGATTTTTTGTAGAAGTTTTTTCACCAGTATTATAAATAACTGTAACATATTTTTCTGTAATTTTTAGATTTTTATTTACTGCATCAATAAGAATTTCAGAATCAACTCCAAACCCATTACTTGAAAAAGAAATTTTTTCTAGAGCAGTTTTTGAATATGAACGAAATCCACTTTGTGTATCCTCAAAAGGTAAATCTGCAGCTAATTTTGTAAAACTATCCAATATTTTATTACCTGCTTTTCTATAACTAGGCATTTCTTTTTTATCTAAAAATCTATTACCAATTACCAAATCAAAATTATTATTTTGAATAGGTTCAATTAATCGTACCATTTCTACAGGTAAAAATTGTCCATCAGCATCAATAGTAATAATAATATCTGCATTCAATTCTTTAGCTTTGGTAAATAGAGTTTTTAGTGCAGCGCCTTTTCCAAGATTTTTTTCATGCTTTAATACATATGCACCAGTTAATTTTGCATTTTCAAATGTATTATCAGTTGAACCATCATCACAAACTAACACTTTATCGACATAATTTAGAGATTTTTTAATAACATCACTAATTTGGTTTTCAGCATTAAAAGCTGGTATGCACGCTACAGACAACATAAGGTATAATTTTTAGAATATTATGCATATATCAATATTTAAGATAAGGATAATTTGCGAGAATATCAGAGGCTCAAAATATGAGAATAAAAAATATGATGTCAGTAGATTTAGAGGATTATTTTTGTGATCTTCCATTTGAAAAATGGTCTAAGTACGAAAGCAGAGTCTTAAAAACTACAAATAAAATTTTAGATCTATTTGAAAAAAATAAAGTTAAAGCTACGTTTTTTACTTTAGGGTATATTGGTGAAAAATTTCCAAATCTAATAAAAGAAATAGATAGTAGAGGGCATGAAATTGCTAGTCACAGCTATGCACATTTAGACATTAGAAAAGTAACTAAAGAAAAATTTGAAAATGATTTAAAAAAATCTGTTGAAATATTAGAAAAAATTACTGGCAAAAAAATTTTAGGTTTTAGAGCACCATATTTTTCAATAGATAAAAAATCATTTTGGGCAATGGAAATTTTATCAAAATATTTCACATATGATTCAAGTATTTTTCCAGTAAAAACACCACTTTATGGAATTAAAAATGCACCAAGAAATATCTATAAACCAAATATTATTGATCCAACAATTATAGATTCAAAAAGTAATTTAATTGAAATACCTATGGCAACAGATAGAATTCCAATTATTGGAAATATTCCAATTGCAGGTGGATTTTATTTAAGATTTTTGCCATATTTCTATATGAAATATGGATTAAAAAAAATTAATAAAAATAAAAAATCATTCATTTTTTATATTCATCCAAAAGATTTAGATCCTGAAATTCCAAAAATAAGAGAATATACTTGGCATCATTATCATAATCTTAAAAAGTCAACTAAGAAATTTGAGAAAATTTTAAATGATTTTGAATTTACCACAATTAAAGAGTATTTAAAAATATAAAATTATAATGAATTGGATTTAAAATAATTTAAAGTTTGTTGGATTCCATCTTTTACAGATACTTGCAAATCCCAACCTAATGATTTTAATTTAGAATTATCAGTAATAAAATTTCCGACATCAACTTTTTTTGTGTATGAAGGCGGGTTTTGATATACAATATTTCCATTTGTAAATTTTTCTAAATATTTACCAATATTATAAAACCAAGTTTTTTTACCAGATGAAATCCAATAAAGTTCTCCCGATTTACCTTTGTTCAATATTATTTTAAGAGCTGAAATTACATCAGTAATAAAAATTACATCTCTAAAAAAGTTACCTTGATTGTATATTGTTACTTTTTTATTTTTATATGATTGATAAATTAAATAATTTAGAGCATTTTTTTTAGGAGTTTTATATTGCTCTCTAGGACCAAAGCAATTTGTTATTCGAAAAACTACTGTGTCTAAACCATAAACATTATGATAAATATTACAAAAGTATTCACTTGATAATCTATTACTTCCATAAATTGTTGTAGGGTTGCATTTACTTTTTTCAGTAACAGGTAATTTCTCGGGTTTTCCAATTACAATAAATGTACTACCAAGTATTAATCTACATTTAGGAATATAATTTCTTATTGTTTCTAAAATACATAATGTTGATTTTGTATTAACATCAACATCATACATAGGATCTTGAAATGAATTTTGATGTGATGTTTCTCCGGCCAAATGAAAAATTACATCAGGTTTATGTTTTTTGATAGTTTTTGATAGTTTTTGAAAATCAATAGTATCAACTTCTTCAATTTTTGCATTAGGCAATTGTTTAATAATTTTTGATTTAGAATTAAGGTTACGGGTTAAAATTATTACTTTATGTTTATCAAGTAAAAGACTATCAGATAGATGACTTCCTATAAAACCTAAACCACCAGTTACAATTATTTTCATGTCATTAATTTATCATAGTAAGTTAAAAATGAATTTAAATTAGTTTTTACATAAATTTTCATAAAGATTTATGAATAATTTACTCACGTTTACCCAACTATAATTAATTACAAAATTTCTTCCCTCCTTGCCAAAATGAATTTTATTTTTGAAAACTTCTTGGATTTTTTCGCATATTTCATCTGAATTTAGAGAATCAAAAACTAAACCAGCATTTGAGGATTCAATAATTTCTTTATGCGGATCTATTCCATATAATAGCAATGGTTTTCCACAAGACATGGCCTCAAAAGGAGAAACTGGACATGCCTCTAAGGAACTTGCAGAAATGTATAGATCACATGAAGCATAATATGATCGAAGTTGTTCAGTATCAATTATTTTTCCTGTAAGTTCAACATTTTTTTCTAATTCTTTATTTGTAACAAAATTTTGTAAAGTTTCATATTCAGTTCCGTCACCAATTATTTGTAAATGAGCATCAGGTAATTTTTCAAGAAGTTTAGGCATCATTGAAATCAATATTTTTGTATTTTTGTATTTTCGTAATCCACTTACAAATAATAATTGAGGTGAGCCTTTTTTAAAATTAGAAATTAATTCAGGATTATAAAAATCAGTGTCCACCCCATTATAGATTACTTCTAAAGGAATATTTCCAATAAGTTGTTTAATTTTTGTAGCAGCAGAATAAGATACAGCGATAGTTTTAGTTATTCTATTTTTAAATAACAACATTGAGAATTTATAATTTAAAATATGTATTGTACTTGATGCTCCATGTACGTGCATGATTATCGGTTTATTTGGTTTTCTAAATAACAAATAATAGTTTACTCGAGGTTGATGAGAATGAATAATATCAAAATTTAGATAATCTACACCAGAGATTAATAATTTAGTTTTATTTAGTTTCACTTTTTCAATATTATAAGGAGGATTACTGTCAAATGAAAATGCACCAATTGCAGTCCTGTAACCTAAATCATTCAAATTTTTACATAGGTTATTGATTACTGTGTTGTGCCCAAAATCTGGAGGATATTTCGCCACCACCATCAGAACAGATAATTTTGACATATCATTATTCAATTAAGTTTAGTTTATGATTATTGTGTTTGGGAGTTAATTTGGACAATTATTCATTAAATATGTCTAAATTTTTCTTTTGGCATGAATATGACCTCTATTCATGTTATCGATTACAGCATGTGAAACTTGAAAACCTACTGATAATAATTTTTTTTCTAAATTTTTATATCCATTATGATATTCAATTTGAATATCAGTAAATGTTTGTAAAATTTCTGATGAAGAATTTAGAATTGTTTCATATTCACATCCTTCGCAATCTAATTTGAGAATTGCATTACTGACATCAAAGTCTTTAATGATATCTTCAAGAGTTATTGTAGAAATTTTAATTCCATCAGAAAATTCATGTAAAATAGATCTCATCCCATCATGAAGATTAGGATTAATTGAAATTTCTTTTTTCAAATAACCACATGCGCCTAAAATAGGAATTATTAATTCATCAAACTTATTTTCGGTAATATTTTTTTTTAAAATTTTAAAATTATTGGGAAAAGGTTCAACAGCAATAATTTTTTTTGCACCTTTAAGTGCAAAGTATATAGAAGTATCACCAGTACATGCACCTATATCGATAATTGTTTTATCTTTTAATGGTAAATTTTCATAAGTACCATCATTATCACTAAATGCCAAAATAGTATCAGTGTTTTGGATAATACCAAAAAGTCTTACTGAAGAACGAATAAATTTTGAAGAAAGTGATACGGTTAACATATCATTTTTTTTATCATAGTTCATATTTTTATGATTAGTCAATAATGCAAATAATGCAGTTTCATCAATTGAATTCAGCGTAAGTTGTTGATTATTTTTAAGAGTTGCAGTAAGAGGAAAATTCATCCTAGTTTGATTAAAAATAACAGAAGAATAATTTTTGAAAGTTTGTCTATAAAGATTAAACCACATAAATTTATTTTTCCATGTATGATAAACTCCTTTTATCAATGCCAATATAGAAATATTATTAGATGACAAGTACTAAGTACAATTTATCTGAATTATTTATAAAACTATCAATAATATTTAAAATTAAATGAATTTAAGACGCGTGTTAAACAGGTTTCCAGTAATTAAAGATATTTCTACGTTGTCTGTTGCACATTTTGTTCCAACATTAATTGCTGCAAGTTTTTGGTTTTATATTGCATCATTGATAGGGGATGAAGCATATGGAGAATTAACATATTATCTTACAATTGCAGGAATAGGTAGTACTGTTACTTTGTTAGGAACACCAACTACATTGAACGTGTATGCAGCAAAAGGAGAGCGAATTCTTCCAGCAATTTCAACAATAATTTTTACAACATCAGCGATTGGTGCAATAACTGTATTTTTTATGTTTTATAATCCTGGTGCAAGTATTCATATTTTTGCTTACGTAATTTTTGCATTAATTACAGCAGAATTTCTTGGAAGAAAATTATTTAAAACATATATGAAAATAATGATTATACAAAAAATATTGATGGCTTCATTGGCCATCACATTTTATCATTTAATTGGAAATGATGGAATAATTTTAGGAATTGGATTTTCATTTATTCCTTTTATTGTATTATATTATAATGAATTTAAAAATCATAAAATTGATTTTAAGGCTTTAAGATCAAAAAAGAAATTTATTTTGAATAATTATTTATTAGATTTTTCTAGAATGTTTTCATCATCAGTAGATAAATTATTAATTGTACCAATTTTTGGTTTTGCAATTTTAGGAAACTATGCATTAGGAATGCAATTTTATATGATGTTTTTATTAATACCAAGCATAATTTTTCAATACATAGTACCACAGGATGCTAGTGGAAATCCAAGTATCTTATTAAAAAAAATTACAGTTCTAATATCAGTAATAATAGCAATTTTAGCATTAATTTTTTCTCCAATGGTAATTCAAATAATGTTTCCAGCATTTATTGAAGCAGTATCAATTGTACAAATAATTTCTTTAGCAGTAATACCAGGTACAATAAATTACATGTATATTTCAAAATTTCTAGGAAATCTTAAGAATAAAATAATTTTGTTTAGCTCCATCATATTTTTAACTTCTATTATTTTAGGAATGATTATTTTAGGTCAACTCTACGATGTTCAAGGAATAGCTGCAGCATTTGTTTTAGCAAATACAATGGAAGCAATTTTTCTTCTAATTGCAGATAAATTTTATAAAACTAATGATAAATCAATGTGATAGTTTAATACTATTTTTTATTAAACAGTAATGTTGGTGAAAAGACAATTTAGTTTAAATCAAAAATTAAAAAATTCAAATATTGAGAAAAAAATAATACTAAACATTTCTTTAATTTGTATTGCAGGATTAATTATTAGATTTTATTATACACCATTTGGAATACCGGTAAGTTTTGATGGATTTACAGGTTATTTTTTGTATACATTAGATATTAGCATTTTAGGACATTTACCAAACTATACTTTATCACAAAGTGGCTGGTCAGAATTTCTTTCATTATTTTTTATGAATTTCCATTCAGAAAATTTGATTGATTATACAGATATGCAGAGAACAATTAGTGTTATTTTATCAGGTATTACAGTAATTCCAATATATTTTATTTGTAAGAAATTTTTTAATAATTATTATTCTTTAATCGGTGCAACTATTTTTGCATTTGAACCTAGAATTATATTAAATTCAACATTAGGAGTTTCAGAACCACTGTATATTTTAGCTATATCATTAGGAGTATTACTTTTCTTAAATTTAAATAAAAAAATAATTTATTTGTCATTTGGTTTTTTTGGATGGGCAACCATAATTAGACCAGAAGGCCAATTTTGGTTTGTAGCATTTTCTGTTATCTATTTCTTACGTTTTAGAAAAAATCGTAAGGATTTAATTTTATTTTTAGTATGTTTAGGAATTTTTTTACTAGTTTTGTCACCAATAGTAATGCATAGAATAGAATGTTGTCAAAATGATGCCATCATAGGTAGAATATTAGTAGAATTAAGTAATTATAGTAATAATCCTATTCAAACAATTGACAATACAACCACAGTTTCATATGGTCCAAATTTTTTTAACGGAATCAAATTATTTGGATGGGCATTAATTCCAATTTTTATAATCTTTATCCCCATAGGATTAATTCCAATTCTTAAACAACTAAAATATCCAAAGTATGTACTATTTTTAGTACCCACCATATTAGCAATTCCAATAATATATTCAGTATCAATAGCTCCAGATACTCGTTATGTGTATCCACTTTTTCCAATCTTTTGTGTTATTTCATTATTTGGAATAAATTGGATTGGAAGAAATTTTAAAAATGAAAAATTGTTTGTGGGTTTGATATTTGTGGGAATAATTATAAGTTCATCAGTATTTTTAGACTTTAAAAAATTAGATTACGAATATGATGATGAAGCATTTTCTATAGCTAAAGATATTATTGTGAATATTGAGGGAGTCAATAAAGGATCTTTGGTAGAAGAATATATCAAACAAGCAGAAATTGCAAATAGATGGCCCATTTTATCAACTAATGGAGAGTTGAGAGATTCCTTTGAGATAAAACGACTGTCAATAAAAGAATATACTTCATTAGAAAATTTTATTATTTCTGGTAAAGAAAAAGGTTTAACACATTTACTAATAGATGAAAATCATAATGTTCCAGATTATTTTATGGATGTGTTTTATAATGAAGAAAAATATTCTTATTTGAAAAATGTCTATGATTCTAAAGATTTTAGTTATCAGTATCATGTAAAATTATTTGCTATTAATTATGATGAAATTGAGAAATCAGGATTAGATTCTAAGGAATAGTTAGCGGATGTGAAGAATTATCAATTAATTCCTGCATTAATTGAGGATTTTGATTAACAAAATCTTTCTCTACAAAAATCAAAATTTGAGGATATGATGCAATCAATTTAAAATTTTTAAATTCAGGATGTGATATCCAAGCTTTTTCTCCAATACCTTGCTTCTCTTGCCAATATTTTATGATATCATCTTCTAAATGAACCAAATCATCATGAGGATATGCAACATGAGAATTAAGTGTGATTATAACAGGATTTTGTTGATAAAAATAGTCGGAAGTAAATCCATGTTTTGTAGTATACCTATCATTAAAAGTATAATCATATACTTGCCAACCAGAATAGTAAGGAACAGCACCTGCATCAATTACTGTTGCAATGGTATTATGTTTGAGATGATCATAATTACCTAAAATCTTTCCAATTTTAATATGAGATTTTTCTAGACCATCAGAAAAATTATCTGCCCAACTTCTAATTTCCCAATTTGTTGATAAATTATATGAAACTAGAACTACAATAATAATAATAATAATAAATTTTGGGTGTTTTTGTCCTAAAATAATTTTAGGCTTAATTAAATAAAAAGAGAAAATGGATAATGAAATGATCAGCGGTATAATTTGCATATAATATCTATGATGAAAATTTCCCCACTGGGAAATTAGCAAAAATGGAACTAATACAACTAGAATTTGTATTAAAAAATAACTTGATTTTGGATTTTTAATAATTTCTTTAAAATTTAATGCAATTAAGAAAATATGGGCTATCATTAAGACTAAAACAAAAGAAATTGAATATGAATTTCTAACAAGATCAGATAATTCAGTAGTACTTTTCATATGAAATGGATTAGGTAAGTATTGATCTTGATAAGAATTATTTATTATAAGTATTCCAATTACAAATATTATTGGAATACAAAAAATAGCAATTTTTTTAAAATCTGTTGGATTTTTTAAAATCCAACGATTGTAAATTTGATGTACTATAATTCCAATACTAAGTAATGCACCTTCATATCGTATGAAAGCAGTAAAAACTATTAGAGTAATTAAAATAGATAAATGTTTGATTTTATTTGTTCTTAAAAATACTAAATAGGAATATGCGGATAAAGCAAAAAACGTTACGAACAGTATTGTTTCCATTCCAGAAATTGCATGTAATCCAAAAGCTGGAAGAAATCCTAAAACTAAGGATGACAAAAAATAATATTCAAATTTTTTCTCTGTAAGTTCCCTTACAATAAAACCAATCACTATTATTGTAATTATTCCAGAAAATACTGTTAATATTTTACCAAATGGCATAGGATCAAATCCTAATTTTATTCCACCGGCAACCAAAATAGTATGGAAATAACTTGTAAAACCAAATTCGGGTATTCCATCATAATTCCATGAGAAACCATGACCATTTGCTAAATTCTCAGCATATCGATATATGATAAAACTATCATCGTATGTAAAGTGAATATATTTGAGAGAAAACATAAGAAAAATACCAATAGCTAAACTCAAAAGACCTAAGTTTATGATTTGACTTTTAATCATTATAATATTTGAAAATAAGTCTATAATTAAGTCTAGTTTTTATTTTTTAATTCAAACTCATCTAGTTGATGTCCCATTTTAGAATAATTTTTTTCATTTATTTCCACTAATGGATCAACATAATTTGGAAATTCTTCAGCCCCTTGTTTTTCTCTTTCATAATATGATTTTTTAATTACTGTAAAAGCATTTTCGTTCATTTTGAAATTCAATAAACCAATTAATGCATGAACGCTTTTAGTTAAATCATCTAGAGATTTTATTCCTAGTAATTGAGAAAATATTTTTGAAGGTCTCAAATAAAAATCCCTATATGCTTTTTTAACCCATTTCTCTGCATCAGGAACTAACGGTTCAATGGGAGCCACTTTCTGACCCAAAGTAAATTTTGACCAATATTGAGGATCCATTAAGTTTTGTTCAACTGCTTGAGTCATTAATGGTGTACTTGGTAGTGGAACAGCTTTTGTAAACATGACATATTTGGGATCAATTTCTTTAGCAAGATCAATTGTAGCTTGCATTGTTTTTTCAGTTTCATTAACATATCCAATTATAAAGTAAGCAAATGTATCAATACCGGCTTTCTTTGCATCACGAAAAGCAGATTTGACTAAATCCATATCAATTCTTTTCTCAACAAACGCCATTTGATCAGGATCACCTTGTTCAACACCAAATCTTAAAACTCTACAACCCGCTTTAGCCATCAATTTCAACAATTCAGGATTAACTAAATTTACTCTTTGTGGAGTTTGCCATCTAATTTTTACATTTCTTTTTATGATTTCTTCAGATAGTGCTTTTGCATATTTTTGTGGCATCAGATCATCATAGAACATTATTTCTTTCAATCCATGATTTTTAATCAAATATTCCATTTCATCAACAATTTTTTCTACACTTCTAGTACGATATTTTTTATCAGAAGGTGTTTTGTAACAAAATCCACATAAATATGGACAACCTCGCGAACCCATCATGGTACTAGTGGGATGCAAGCCAATAATTGAAGAATATTTTTCCATGGGTAATAAATGAAAAGCAGGCATTGGTAGAGAATCAACATCATTAATAAATTCAGGTTGACCAACAACTATTCGTCCATCTTTTTTATAACATAATGCTTTGATATTTTCATAAGATTCATTATTTTCTAATGCGTTACATAATTCAACTAAAGATTCTTCAGCTTCACCAACTATACCAAAGTCTACAAAGTCTTGTTGCAATGTTTCAAGTGGTAAGATTGACATATGTACACCCCCAATAACTGTTAAAGCACCATTTTCTTTTGCAAGTTTTGCAGCTTCAAATGCTCCCAAAATTGTAGGAGTCATTGCAGTAATACCTACAATTTTAGGATTGAATTTTTTTATTCTAACATCAACTTCTTCTTTTGATAAAGCCAATGCAATAGCATCAATAATGTTAACTTCATGACCTGCTTTTTCAAGAGATGATGCTAAGTATGCAAGTCCCAAAGGAGGTAACACTCCTTGTTTTTTGTTTAAGCTCTCAGCTAACCTAGTATTTGTATTATCTAAATCATGATATCGAATTAACTGAATTTTCATATAATGAAAGCCCGTTCAGCATCATTTAAAAAGCTTTTTTACCAAAAACCCGTATTCACGATATTATAAATCACTTTTTAATGAAATTTCTTTTTAATTATCAAGCCTAACATTTTAAATCCAGTTCTAGCAATATTGAAAGTACTTTCTGAGTGTTTAGATGCTCCTCCAATCCTTTTGTAATAACTAACAGGTATCTCAATTATTCTTTTTTTATTGCGAAGAAATTCTATCATCAACTCAGGTGAGAATTCAGGACCAGTTCCTATAAAATTATTTTTTATTGTGTCATATTCAGACTTCCAGAATAATCTAAAAGTACATCCAACATCAGTTAATCTAGATCCGCCATCATTCCACCAAAGAACCTCAATAATTTTTGCCAAAAATAGATTACCGAATCGTAATTTTGAATTCATGTTGGCGCCTTGAGCAATCAATTCTCTAGTAGTTCTAGTTCCCATTACCATATCACAATCTTTAATGTATTCATACATCTTGAAGATATCTCGAGAACGAAATGTTGCATCGCCTTCCAAAAGTATTATAATATCACCTGAGGCATAATCTATTCCATTTCTGAGAGCATCTCCATATCCTATAAAATTTTTTTGTATAAGTTTAACTTTAGGGTGATTAAAATTTTTAATTTTTTCAATAGATTCATCAGTGCTTCCACCATCTGCAACTATAATTTCATCAACAACATCTTTGAAATCATCTAAAACAAAAGTGATAGAGTTTACCTCATTGTAAACAGGAATAACAAGGCTTTTTTTGAATGTATTAAAATTCTGTTGGTTGTATAGATATTTGGCAAATAACCAATCATTATTGCTATTAATATTTACATAAGTTCCATGTAGTTGATGGGCTAGAATAATTTTATCACTAGCCATTTTTGAGATCACATCAATTATTTCTTTTCTTTTAGTTCGTGGGTTCACACTAGCTTTTTCGATGTAATTAAAAACTGAATCAAATAAAACAAAAGTTCCCAAACCCAACATATCATTAATAGTTTCCAATGGTTTTTCCTCAAGACTTAAAATTTTCATATTATTATCAGCATTAATTGAATAATTGTTTAAGATAGATTGAGGGTTTGTACTTTGGATAAAAGTTATAATTCCATCAAAATTTTCGTCTGAAATATTTTTTAGTGTTGAATGATCAAAATTAAGATAAAATTCATCACCTAACATCAACACAAATTTTCCTTTGATTTTATTTTTTGTTGTATATAATGCATCAGCAATTCCATCATCAGGATTAGATTCTACATATTCTATTTTAACACCAAATTTTTCTCCTGATCCAAAAAATTCTTCTATAATTTTTTTGTTGGAACCAACAACAAAATAAAATTGTTTAATATTGAGTTGATCACGTAAAATTTCCATATTTCTTTGAAGGATTGATTTTCCGCCTAATTTCAGTAAAACTTTGGTTTTTTCACCATACTTTGTGGAATTCATTCTGGTTCCCATACCTCCAACTAGTAAAACTGCTTGATCAAAATCCATTGGTGATTTTTCTTAATTTAGATATATTAAGTCATAGTAGAGTTCTTTTGTCAAACAAAATAGAAAAACAATCTACTTTCTTAATTTGATTACATAAGAATAGAGCACAGAAATGATGTTTTAAATCAACATGTACAAAATTTTTATCATTAAATTGTTTATTTACCAATGTTATATTCACATAATTTGTAATACGAATCATAGATTTGATATTGAAGTATTTTTCATGTAACATGTGAGTAAAGCCATCATCATAATATTTCTGATTCTGACCTTCTATATTGGATTTATTGCATACTCAGATTTTTCAGAATTTTCTTCAAATATTAGCCAATTTAAATTTGAATTTCTTCCAATTATTCTAGGTTTATCTTTTGTCTCTTATTTCATTATGGGGATAAGACAAAAAATTTTTTTAAAAAGATTAGGAATAAAATTGAAAACTAAAGAAAGTTTGTTATTATATTTTTCAGGGTTAAGCATGAGTATTACTCCTGGAGGTGCAGGAGAAGCAATCAAATCATATTATTTAAAAAAGAAATATGGTCATAAGATATCAAAAACATTTCCATTAGTTTTAATTGAAAGATTTCATGATTTAGGAGTAGTAATATCTGTAATCGCATTTACATTGATATTTTTACAAATAAGCGAAGTGATAATAGTTGAAATAATAATTATTCCTTTAATTATAATCGCATATGTTCTTGTTAGGATTAAAAAATTATTTGTAAAAACAATAAATTTTTTTAATAGAATTAAAAAATTGGAGAAAATTTTTGGTGGTATTTTAAAATCATATGATGGGATGTACGAAATGTTGGATCCTAAAACAACAATCAAAGCATGGGCAATAGGAATTATTGCTCAAATATTTTTTGCATTATCAGTTTATTCAGTATTTTTAGCATTTGATCAAGATTTTGGATTTATTTTTACAACACAAGTTGTTTATTCATCAATACTTTTTGGTGCAATATCATTATTACCAGGTGGAGTAGGATTAACTGAAATTACTACTGTAAACTTTTTGACAGATAAAGGAATGGAGATTTCATTAGCAACATCAATTACAATTATGCTACGTCTTGTTACTATTTGGTTTTCAACCATTATAGGATTAATTACAACAAAAATATTTTTAAAGGAATAAAATATTTGAAATATTTATAATAATTTAATCACTAAAATAAAGATCTTACTTTTTTTTCAATAAAATTTTCCACCATTCACTAACAGTTGAATTTGGATTAGTATGACGATCATCATCAAAACTTAATATTTCAAATTGTTGTTCAAGCATATTTTCTAAAACAGATTTATCATAGAAATATCTTGTAATTCCCTTATGTTCATAGGTATCCTCACTAATTTTAGTTCCAAAATCATAATATTTATCACCTTTCTTTTTTGTGGAAAATAAAATTGTGGCCTCATCTTTCATCACTCTGTAAATATTATCAAAAATTTTTTCTAAACTATTAATATCAAAGAACTGTAATGCTAAATTTGAATAAACAAAATCAAAAGAATTGTTTGGGTATGAAAATGGTTCTGTTACATCATGAACAATTGCATTTAAATTTTTTAAATTAAAAGATTTTTTTGTTTTATTTACAAATGTAATTGCATTTTCAGAAATATCAAAAGTTTCAACAAAATATCCTTTTTCTGAGAAAAATATTGAGTCACGACCCTGTCCACATCCAATTTCTAGAATATTTTTGATAGATTTATCATAGATTAAGTCATTAGCCATTTTAGCTAATTTAGTCGGACCAGTACCAAAAACATTTGGTCTTGAATACATATCTGACCAATAAGAAATTATTTTTTCTTCTCTCAAGATAATTTTCCTTCATGTAAAATATTATTCATTTCCTCCCTCAATTTTGAAGAAATCTCAGGATTAGAATCAATTAAATTATTTTCTTCAGTAGGATCATTTTGTAAATTATATAATTCTTCAGTATTATTATGAATATTTGAAATAAATTTCCATTTATCCGTACGAATTGAAAAAACATTAGGTTCTTTCGGAGGTTGTTTATTTTTTAATGGATTTCCAGACTGAGAAAATGCAATTCTTTCTTCATGATTTCCATGAATAATTGGCATCAAACTTTTTCCATCAATTTGTTTGTAATCAGAATCTATTGGAATTGACAATATGTCTAATATTGTAGGCAATAAGTCAACGGAACGAATTTGATTTTCAGTGATTTTATGCGGTAAAGAATGATGATTAAATAATGCTGTAGAAATTAATGTATAATCATAACAGTATACGCCGTAAGCACGTTCGCCAATTTTTTCACCGATACTTATCCCATGATCAGAAATAACTACAATGAGACTATTTTCATTAAGACCAAGTTTTTCACAATATGAAATAATATCTCCAAGATATACATCAGCTTTTTTAAATAATCCATCATAGAATTTTTCATTTTCCTTCTTTTTTGAAAAATATTCTTCACTAAAATTATCATATTTTTTTAAAACTTCGTTCATAATACCTGTATGAATATTACTGTAATGTAAATAAAGAAAAAAATCTTTATTTTCATCAGATTTGTTTTTCATATCATCTAACAAAAGCTTGTGTCTTGCTGTCAAATCATCATTTTCTTCATCATGTACAACAAAAGAATCAAAACCAATTTTTGGTAAAACTAAATTATTGATTACATCAGCATGTGTATAATATCCATTTTGTTGAAGATATAATGAAAGTGTTTTATATTCATCTTTTTTGAATTTTGGAGTCGACCAATAACTATTGACACCTGTTTTATGACCATACGAACCACTGAAAACTGCATGTAATGCTCCAATTGTATATGGTGCATATGTTATAGTTTTTGGAAAAAAAGTACTGTTTGAAATTAAATTAGAGTAATTTTTTCCAGTAACAATACGATCAAGGCGAGCACCATCCACCATAATGAAGATTAAATTCATAATATTTTTAAAAGAAATCAATCACAATATAATTTTGTTGATTAATTTAACACAAAAAATAATTTACATGTATCCAAGTTTTCGAAGTTCTTCTTCAATTTTCTTCTCCTCATCTATATCTAAAATCTGTTCAGTTTTTTTATATTCAAATCCTTGATCATTTTGAAGTTTTATCAACATCTCTTCCATCTCTTGAACAATAGAAGAATTATTTTTAGCAATATTTTTTTCTTCTAATTGATCATGCTTCAAATCGTATAAATGAACTTCAATTGTATCATCATATTTATCACGAAAATATTTGAATTCAGAAGTTCTTATACCAACAATATTTTTGTTTACAAATTTTGGAGAATTTGCTGCACCCTCAAGAAATGCAGGTAGTTCTTCATAGGGATTATCGCGTATAATAGGTAGAAGACTTTTTCCATGTCCAAGAGATTTTTTATTTAATTTAGCAGCTTCAAAAATAGTTGGAAAGATGTCAATGCTTCTTACTTGCTGTTTTATTTTTTTATTAGAAGGGATTTCTGGTCCTAAAATTAACAAAGGAATTCTAAAACGTTCATCATAAACAAATGAATCGCCCCATACGGATGTACGCATCAATCTTTTTTTATATTGACTAATATTTTTATCAATTTCATCAAGTTTTGGAAGCATTTTTTTCTTGATGTTTGATCTAATTTTGTCTGTGTATAATTTAGCAAGTTTTTTCCTGCCAGGAAAAATTTTTCTTGGTACGGAGTTAGATATTTTTTGAGCTATCTTAAAAATAGTTCCCGGATTATGTACCCTAGATTCAATATTTTTATCATTATAATCTTCCAAGTCTCCAGAATAACTAGCTACTTCAGTACCATGATCAGAAGTAATAACAACAATAGTATTTTCAAGATTAACTTGTTCTAAAATTTTTTTTAACCAAGGATCCATTGCAGAGATAACTCGGTCATATTGATTAATTCCAAATTTTTCATCACTGATCTCTTTTGGTCCATTTTTAATCCTATATTCTTTAGGGTATGAAAGTAAATGTAAATCGTATAAATGTAAATAATAAAACCACGGACCTCTCATTTTATTTTGTAATTTTTCAATAATTTGTTCTCCTAATCCATTCCATAATTTTGATGAAACTGAATATGTTTCTGCATGGTCATATATTTTATCAAGACCAAGAAAATAAATTACTTCTTGATAAGTTGCGTAAGTAGTGTAACCCTCATTTTTTAAATTTTGAACATAATTTTCAAGTTTTTGATTAATTGTAAATACATTTTCATCTTGCACAACACATTCAAATGGATACAATGAGGTGATTGTACTTGCAACGGATGGAACTGTACAGGGAGCTGAACTGATACACTGTTCAAAATAAGTTCCATTTTTTATTAGATCATCGAGGTATGGAGTAATGGATGTTTTGTTAGAACCATGAAATTTATCGGAACGTAGTCCATCTAAAACGATAAAAAGTATATTAGGTTTCAAGGAATCACTCATTGTTTGAATCAAAGATTGTTGGCATTCTTGATGGTGCAGTAGTTCGTTTTTTCATATAATTTGCCAGATCACTTTGAAGTTTTGACATAGATTTTTTCTCTTCTTCAGTTAATTTTTCGTTATTAGAGATTTTTGTCATCAAGTTAAGTAATTCTAAAGTTAATCCCAACATAGTTTCGCTGTTTATTAGCATTCTACGATTATGGGGATTAGCTTCAATTCCGACATCAGCTTCAGATTTGTAAGCTGGACTTCTTTTAAAATGAACATATCCTATTATTGTAAGAATAGGGATTCCAGTCATTGCAACAATCAAAACATACTGAATAAACGAAGGAAAAATTAATTGTAATTCTGGAACTTTGTCAATAGCCAAGTAGAATGTAACAGTAAGTGTATTAATTGCTGCAAAAAGAAATGCAAAATATGTTGTCCAGCCTTGTCTAAAATAGTACCAAATACGAAATGGAAAAGATTTATTCACGTAAATACTTCATAATACACCTATATCAAGTAATATACTAAAAGATTCTTTTTTGATGTAAAAATTAAACAGTTGTTAAATTAATTTTAAATTCCTATTGTTTTAATTACACCATTTTTAAAATTTTTTCTATTTAAAATATTTCTACCATCAAAAATCAATAATGGTTTTTTTACAGATTTAAAAGAAGAACTAGTAAATTTTGAGTATATTTTATGATCCGTAGAAATAAAAATCAAATCACTATCAGATAATGCCAAATCTAAATTATTTGTCAATAAAACATTTTTTGGTAATTCCTTGTCAACTAAGATATATGGATCGTGAACGGTTACATCAAACTTTAGTTTTAAAAATTCTTTAACAACATCATATGTTGGAGATAGTCTCGAGTCAGTTACATCTCCTCTAAAACCTAAACCAAGAATTGTAATTTTGTTATGTTTACTAGTTTTATTGTTATTTTTTAATAATTTTAATGAAGAGAGAACACATTTTTTTGGCATTGAGTCATTGTATTTTCGTGCTTTGCTAACAATATCTAATTTTTTGCCAATTTTTTTTGCAGATTCTAAAACTATTTGGGGATAAACAGGAATGCATAGTCCACCTACCCCCGTTCCAGGATAATGTAAATGGCAAAAAGGTTGTGAATTAGATGCATTTTTTGTTTCCCAGTAATTAATTCCAATTTTTTCACAATATTCAGATAATTCATTTGCTAATGCAATGTTTACGTCTCTATAGATCCCCTCAAATAATTTTTCTGCTTCTGCAGCTGCAAGAGAAGATAACTCTAAAACTCCTTTTTTAGAAACAAGATCAAGGAGAGAGGATCCACGTCTTAGACTTTTTTCTCCCAATCCCGCAACTATTGCAGGGTAATTAATTTCAATATCTTCAATTGCACGTCCCTCATAGATTCGTTCAGGGTTGTAAATTAAAGAAAAGTCTTTTTCGCCTTTAAGCTTACTACCTTTTTCCAAAATTGGTAAGATTATTTCTTCAGTTGTTTTTGGTGGAAGTGAAGGACATACAATTACTGTATCTCCTTTTTTCAGACCTTGTGAGATGGATTTAGCTACAGATATCAATGCTGTAAAATCAGCTTTTCCATTTTTAATTGCAACAGGGACAATAATTATTTTAATATCAGAATTTTTTGAAGCTGCAATTCCATCATTTGTTAAAGAGAATAATTTATTTTTGAGTCCATTAGTAAACTCTTTTGAAACAAATGGTTCTTTTTTATGAGAAACTCCATTTTTAATATTATTAAGAAGGTTTTCTGAAATGTCTACACCGATAACTTTTGCGCCAATACGTAGCCATACTGCTGCAATTGGTCCACCGACATTTCCCAAACCAAATACAGAGAATATGATCTTCTGTTTTTTAATTTCAGATTTTAATTTATTTTTGATAGAAGTCACCAAAACATTTTTTCTAACAATATCGTTAATTTATGGATATAGTATAAAATAGCAAATTTTAATCTAAATTACCATAAAATTTTGATTGAAATTCATCAATGGGTAAAAATTTGTGATGAGAGGCATAACTTTCCATTTGTTTACGTTCTTCAACATTATTTGTGGTAAAATAAGAAAATTTATCTTCAGAAATCATAGGGACTTGAATCACTCGCTCGTACCAGATTTTTAAGGTATTTTCATTTGCATAAACACTTTCAGCATAAAAAGCGTATTCATAGTCATTGTTGGCAACAAAATTGGATACATCCAGAGTTGTGTCTGTTGCTAAAAGATATATTTCATAATTATCATGTTTTACTACATCAATAAATTCAATTAATGAAAGCGGAATTCCATTTTTTAAGAAATATGCATTATTATCCAAGTCATAAAGTATCCATTTTTGAAGATCAACACGATAAACTTCAATCATAGTATGACCATTATCGTAAGTATTCCAATCATCAAGAGTTAAAGTTTGAACAACCCTAGATTTAATATCATTAGATTCCAATAGGTCTTCAATCCATATTGAAATAGTACCACATGTTCCAAAAATTTTTGAATTTAATGCTTTAAAATTTAATTCTTCAATGTTTTTTGAATTATCAGAATTACCATGTGAATAAATCCAAGCAACTGCAGACATTAGAGAATTAATATTTTTTCCATCAAATACTATTCTTTGTTCATTTTTTTCTAAAGGAAGTATGAATCTATACAAACCTTCATCTACAAGATTGTAAGTATTTCCATAGTAAGTATACGTTCCAGAAGGAATAACTAATTTATCAGGTATTTGTTTTGAATTTAAATTTAATTTATCAGGAATAATTGTTTTTATTTCTGTATTTAATGCATGATATACTATTGGAGAATTATCAGATTCTGAATAAGGTCTAGTTGGAGGCTCCTTTAATCCAAAGTCAATTAATAATTCTCTAACTTCTGCTCTAAATTCATAATCAGTTTCAACTAGATAAATTGGAATAAGAAGAGAAAATATAATTGGAAAAATTATAAGTAAATATCTATTCATAAATTATCAGAAATTTTCTTGTTTTTATTAATTATACTGAATTTTCCTTCAACCAAGAGATTGTTTTTCTTAAACCAGCCTCAACTGATGTATTTGGAATTAAATCAAATGTTTCTTTTAATAATGTGGTATCTGAAACAAAATTTCCAATTTCACCAGGTCTTGCATCTTGGAATTCAATTTTAGGTTCAATTTTAAGAATTTGTGACATGGTCTTAACAATATCCAATATGGTAGTACCAATTCCAGTACCCATGTTCAAAATTGTACCATTTCCAACTTTAGATACTGCAGATTTTTCAAAAAATGATAGTATATCTTCGATGTATACATAATCTCTAATTTGATCTCCTTTTCCAAAAATAGTAATAGGCTCATTGTTTTGAATTTTTTTATAAATTGATGGAATTAAACCATTTTTTTGGAATGGACCATAGATATTGAAAAATCTAAAAACAGTGTAGTCAAGATTGTATAATTCATTATAAAGTCTAAGATAATGTTCTGATGTTAATTTTGTAATCCCATATGCAGTCTTAGGTTTTGGATCATGTTTTTCATTAACTTGAAATGAAGATGGTTCTCCAATTAATGAAGATGCTGAAGTAAAAATTACTTTAGGTATAGAATTTTTTCTGCATGCTTCAAGTAAATTAAGTAATCCTAGAATGTTAACTTGTGCATTAGTAATGGATCCGTCTAATGAAGATACTAGAGAATGAGCAGTAAGATGAATTACAGCATCAACATCTTTAACAATTTTTTCAACAGAGTTAAAATTTGTAATATCACATTTAAAATAATTTTTTTCATTAGAATCAATTTGATCAGATCTAAAAATATCATGATTTTTAGATAATCCATGGACCAAGTTTTGTCCAACAAATCCTTCAGAACCCATAATCAAAATTTTCATAAAAATACCTAATTTTGTAATTTAAAAAAGCTTCCTTAAAAATACCTTAATAGAAGAGAAGATCAGTCCAAGAATAATGGCAGAAAATAAGCTCATACCATTAGCAGTTCCAGATATTGGTGATGAAGAAATTGAAGAAATTAAAAAAGTAATGGGTACTGGATTTCTTACAGAAGGTGTAACTACAAAAGAATTTGAACGAATGGTTGCAGAGTATTTAGGTGTAAAACATGCAATTGCAGTAACATCATGTACCACAGGATTACATGCAGTATTACATTGCTTAGATATCAAAGGTCAAGAAGTAATTGTGCCAGATTATACATATCCAGCAACTGCAGAAGCCGTAGTATTAGCAGGTGGAATTCCAGTATTATCTGACGTAGATCTTGAAAGTATGAATATGACTTCAGAAATTTTAGAAGAGGCTTATAATGAAAAAATGACTGTATTTAGTCCAGTCTCATGGGCGGGAGTTCCATTAGAAAAAGAAATTTATCAAAAAGCAAAAAAACTTGATTTAAAAATGCTAGAGGATGCTGCATGTAGTTT
>ENA-OREN01000809-OREN01000809.1-marine-metagenome-genome-assembly--contig:-NODE-809-length-41689-cov-4.404523_pt1 | contig 41689 bp, 37 predicted proteins | sample MGYA00248624_ERZ508555 | MGnify/ENA primary metagenome ERZ508555 (study PRJEB26222, sample SAMN06267773) | marine metagenome | isolation source: Saanich Inlet, British Columbia, Canada | place... | reverse complement strand
CGCCGATGCGGACAAGAAAGTCCTCAAATTATCCGGCGGCTTCAAGCGGCGCCTGTCTATTGCCATGTCGCTCATTAATGCGCCCGAGCTGTTGATTCTGGACGAGCCGACCACCGGACTCGATCCCGCCGTCCGCCACGCCCTCTGGTCGAAAATTCGCGGCCTCAAGGGCGACGGCAAAACCATCTTGCTGACCACCCATTACATGGACGAAGCCGAACGGCTCTGCGATCAGGTGATGATCATCAATGGCGGCAAGGCAATCCGCCAAGGCGCGCCCCGGCAATTGATCGAAGACGAGCTCTACCCCAACGCTCTCGAATTCGATTGCAGCTCCGAAGAAGAGCAACGCTTGTTGGAGGGCGCCAGTGAACTGGTCAAGCTGCGTACCGGCACCCGGCTTATGGTCTTCGCCAAAGACACGGAACAAATTCTAACCAGACTGCAAAAACTGGACGGCGGCAACCGGCGCGCCGCCATTCAACGCCCGGCCAACCTGGAAGACGTGTTCCTGGCCGTCACCGGCACCCATTTGGAGGACGGCTGATGAGCTTGTCGGCGCGGCATACTCTTTCAGTCTGGCGGCGCAATGCCAGCCTCTATCGACGCACCTGGAAAGTGAACCTGCTACCCAATTTTTTCGAGCCGGTGTTTTACCTGACCGCCATCGGCATCGGCGTCGGCGCCTATATCACCGAGATGGGCGGCGTCAGCTATGTGGAGTTTCTGGTGCCTGGCCTGATCTGCGTCTCGGCCATGCACGGTGCGTCCTTTGAAGTGACCTACAACGTCTATGTGCGTCTGATGTACGAAAAGTCCTACTCGGTCATCGTCACCACGCCGGTGTCGCCCGATGACATATTGATCGGCGAGGTGCTGTGGGCGATCACCCGGGCCTCCATCTATGGCGGTGGCTTTTTTATCGTCGCCGGCGTCTTTGGCTTGATCCCGGGCGTCTCGGCCCTGCTTGCCGTATTGGTGATCCCGCTGACCGGTCTGATGTTCGCTTCCATCGGCATCGCGGTCACCTTGCGCATGCCGAGGATCGAGCTGTTCAGCTTCTATTTCACGCTTTTCCTGACGCCCCTGTTCCTGTTCTCCAGCATCTTCTTCCCCATCGACGAGCGGCTATCGGGCGTCTGGCTAAACGTCGCAGAGGTCTTGCCACTCCTGCACCCAGTTCGCCTCACCCGCGCCGCCTTCGCCGGCGAAGCGACCATGACTTCGGTCTGGGACGCGAGCTATATCATCGTGCTATCGCTGGGATTATTGTTCTGGGCCAAGGGGACCATGCGGAAGCGGTTGTCGAGCTGAAATGGGCGCAGCTCGCGTGGGGGTGGCATGGTCGGCCACGCGGGCGTGAGGTTGGGCAACGCGTTGGCTGGGGGTTATTCCTCAACATCATCATCTTCGGTCGGTTGTTCTAATGGCTTGTTTTTAATTAACACCCAACCTTCACGATTCCCTCTCAATCGAATTCCTCTTGCATCAATTTCAACCAATAACCTTCTGCATTCATCCGGTGAGGTACCTGAGGCTCGGCAGAGAGTTTCGATAGAACGCATGTTCATATCTGGGTGATTGAGCATATTCAATAGAAGGTGTTTTCTTGGCTGGTCCCATTTCTCAGCGATTCTTAATTCTTTCCATTCTTCAAGTTTGCGGGGGCCCCAGTAGGAACTAAAAACCGTTCCAATGACGCCCAAAACACCTCCTATGAACCCACCCAAGATCGCTATAATCAGTCCGTTAGGCAATGTGCGCACTCCTTTTTCAAAATTCAATTTGATCAGTTGGACAAATACCTAGGAGTTCTAAAATTTAGACCGCGATATATATTTTGTCGCGGCAAGTCCCTAAATGTCAGTTTTCATTAAATTTAACAAAAGCTTCAAGTAGCGACAATTCGGCACGTTTCCGTATATCGTTCCTATATTCGCTCACTTGTCCGTATATTTTAGACTTTATCCCGAACACTTTGTGGGCCCTTTTTACATAGGTCCAAAATGTCCAGTCTCGCTTGTCTCCTTTCGGTTCAAACTCTCTAACCCTTCCAAATTTCTCTATGATTTTGTCGGAATTCAATTGGTTTTTTAGGAATGCCAAATTCTTGCCGGGAAACCGTTTTACGAGACCATAAACCTCTCTCTTAACGGCACGGGCTATATTTCGTTGGAAATTACTCAAAGTTTGATCTCTTAGATACACCCTCTTTCCATCAAATCGAAAACCCAGAAAGCTCAAACCGTTGCTACGTTTGTCGGTCGGATAAACATGGCGGTGTTCCATTCCATCTGTAGCCCATTTAAACTTCTCAATGAAGCATTTGGTTTCCTTGATGTTGAGCTGATCCCCGTACGCGGAGATACGTGTTCGAACATGGCGCATGATGTCCTCGCCTTGGATTGCGCCGCCAGGGACAATAAATAAAATGTCGTCTGAATAACGCATATAAAATCCACCTTGGGTATTTGCGTACCGCTTCATCTCGACATCGAAATCGATCAAATATGCATTTGCCAATAGATCGGAAAGCGGGGCACCTTGTGGAATACCAAAATTTGATTTGTTTTTTTCAATCAAATTTTGATAACCACCAGCCTTTCCACATATCTTTTTCTTAAAATCTTGCATCGAGCAAAGTTGCTTTGGCATATTTTTTCGAGTGACCAAATAACCTGGGATTCCTGACGACTTGATTCCAAAATAGCCAAGTGCTTCGTAAGCTTTTCGATAGTCCACGACGCTATACTGGGTGATGGCCTTGAATACCGCTAAGTGATCGGGCGGAAGGGATGCGACACCCAACAATCTACACCAGATATTTTCTAGACGTGCATGATCGATACTTTCAAAATACTTGCTGATGTCTAATACAATCGCGCAACATTCATCAAAATTTTCTATCCGATCAAACGCATCGAAGGCGTGGTGGATGTTGCACCTACCTGACGACGAACCCGGCTTAGCTGGAATATGGCGATATGCAAGAACGCATTCCGAAATACCTATTTTTGATATGAGCCTTTCGTAACGCTGTGACAGATCGTGCCTGTATCGACTGAAAATAGCAGCATCACGGCGTGCGCCAAATCGAATTTCACGGGACTTTACATCTCGTCCAGTCAGCCTGAAGGGACGATAGGCATCGTAGTACCTTAAGAACGGAAAAAATGGATTGCGAGCTACTCGGTCGGGATTATTAGCTATACGTCCCAATTCTCGAAGCGAAAGCGGTGCGTCAAAGTGAGGGTATTGTTTTTGATCTTTTTGTGAAGGCTTCCACGAATCCATTCGACACCCCAAAATCGAGAAGGGTGACAACTCCGCTCACGCTACGGAAATGTTGTCACCCTGACTGTTTTGCGAGCGGGCGTTTCCACTCTTTAACGCGTGACGATCTTCGAACTGCGTATGTTACATTGTCACTAGGACGCTTTGCGCCTTCGTGGCTACGAAACCAGCTATCCTTCAATGGAGGAACCTGATAATTCAGATATCCATCAAATTCACAATCGCACTGGCCGTCAGCCTTGACGGTTGTAACAACGAACTGCGCACCCAACGATGCGCATGTAAATAATTTAGTCGCCTTCCGTGCCCTGTCAAGCCCTGGTATCAAAATTTCTGTGGATAACTATATATAGTAGGTATTAATTGATCTCTAAGGCCTCGAGCGTTGGACGGCTGGGAAATTCGGCGCCCTCATCCCAATCTCCCGCTTCGCTGGGACGAAATCGTTGGGTGGCTTTGGGCTCCGCCTCTGTCCCGCTTCTAAACTGGATCCCAAGTAAGAACATTGCCATCCATCCCAAACCCACTAAAATTCCGGTCAAAGAATACAACCATCGGGGAGACGGAAAATGGGACTGTCGGTTATCGTGGCGGGCTGAGGGGCCTGAATCCCAGAAGATCCCTGCCCGCCCGGGCAACATCGTAACGGCCATCGCCGAGGTCATACTTGCCACGAATCAGCGGCCATACGCCTTCGGCAATGACCTCGGATGCCACCGGAATAGCCAGGCTCACATGGCGGCAGAAATCGCCGAGCAAGTCCTGGTCTTCTAGATCCACAAGGGCATTGAACAGCCAGGCTTCGTTCTCCGGCCTATCGTTGGTATCGGTCATGTCCTTGAAATCGGGCGGCGGAAGCATAAATTCAAGCAATAAATTACTGGTGGCATTGCACCATGAGGGTCTGCTTTTGGGCGATGGCGGCCAGCGCTTTGGTGGATATTCTCTTGTCCCGCGACGCCCATTTCGACGGCAGCCCGCTGGCGGTCAGGAACTGGCGCACAGTGGAAGCCTTGATGCCGAAATTCACATTTTCCGGGAGCGATCCTATGGCCTTGGCAACCCGCAATTTGTTCAACTGAGCGATGACCACGCCGACAATATTGCCATTCTCGTCATAGATCGGCCCGCCGGAATTGCCGGCCTGCACGGCGGCGTCCATCTGGAACTGGCCGGCGTCATCGCCGATGCCGCGCACCGACGATACAATGCCTTTGGTAACCTTGACGCTGGACGAAAAATAATCGCCGAAGGGAAAGCCGCCGACCAGTACATCCTCGCCCAGTTCCACGTCCTTGGCGCGCAACAGGCCGTGCGCGGCCAGCGGCACGATTTTGAGCCCCAATTTGCGGATCAGGGATTTGGCACCCACCGACGCGGTCTCCAGCGAGCCCAGCTTCAGCAACGCCAGATCGCTCCGCCGGTCACTGTTGATCAGCGCTGCTGGCGTCTGGTTATCACCATTGTCACCCACCGTAATGCGGCGGCATTTGTCGAGAATATGGGCGTTGGTGATCACATGACCCAGGCCTGAGACAAAAAAGCCCGATCCCGAACCGGCGCTGCCATGCGATCGTTTTTGAGCGGGTGGCGCCCGGCTCTGGCCACTCACTATCGGTGGCACGCCGGCGCGCTCCTCTAAAGGCGGGCGCAGTTCCGGCGCCGGCCCGGCGGTGCGGGAGGGCTTAGGAATTTGTGGTTGCGCCCGCATGATGGCAACGCCGCGCCCGCCTTTGGGCGCGCTGTGAAAGGCGGCGATCTGCGCCTTGGTAAACCGACCGGTCAGGCGCGCGCATGCAATTTCCGACAAACCCCGGCGCTGGGCGCCGACGGCATAGAAGGAGCCCGGCTCGCGCCACTCCGGCGCCACCGACCCGATAGCCAGCCCGCAAAGGGTTTTGTCAGTTTGGAATATGGCCTGTAGCTGGCTCTGGTTCTGCGGCACCTGGGTCACACAGCCCGCCAGCAGTAGCGTTGCTACGGCAAGTCCGTGCCTTCGAAGTGATCGCAGGGGACGCATGCTCCCTCCCAGGTGCTACTTTTTGTTGCCGGGATTATCGCACAGAGGGTTGGGTCTTGATACCGGTCAATGCGAATGGCTACGAATTGGTGCATGCCACTCCCTCCTCCAGGCAATGCGATGAGAGGTGAAGGCAATGTATCCAACAAATTTTGAGATCGGTTTGGCCATCATTCTGGTGGCCGTAAATGTAGGTATCTACCTATTGTACCGGCGTTCCGAGCTGGCCGGCTCGGCCAGACGCATGGGCAAGATGATGTTGCGCTTTGGCCTGAGCCCGGCTATTGCCAACCGCCATGACCCAGCCACCAAGGCCGTCATGAAAACGGTACGCAAGCAATGCCAGACCTGCCGGTCGGAGGGCCATTGTGAACGGTGGCTTGGGATGAAGTGAAAGGCGGCAACGGCTTTTGCCCAAACGCACCCACCTTCGCCTTGCTTTCGTCGCCGGATGCGAGCAACCCCTATTCGGGCCAGCATATTTGATTGTCCGGGATTATTCGTCGGCGGCTTGAGGTTTAGCTACAGACGGCCATGAGCGGTGCTGAAATGCGGCGCTGCGCACCGATTTTGCGTTCTCCCATCAGCATTCAGAATAGGCAGAGGCCATCAAACCGGCTGGTGCGGCAGTCGGAATATTGCCTTGATAACCAAACCAGCATTAGTTAGTAACAGACGCGAGGATTATACAACTTATACATGGTACAAATAGGGGAGAATTCAGAATATACAAACTACCAGTACTCGTCTTAGCCGCCCTGATCATTGCCTTCGGGTTCAATATCCAGACGGCTGACGCCAAGATTCACAAATACGACTGTGCCGCCGAGATTGCCAAGACAGAAAAAAAATTAAGCAACGCCGACATGCCGACCGGCCAGCGGGAAAAGGCCGAAGCCTCGCTCCGACACGGCATGAAATTGTTTAATAAGGGCAAGAAAAAAGGCTGCAAAAAGCAAGTCGATATCGTTCGCCAGAACTATCTTTAAAAATCCGATGCGCTCAGCCCGGTCGATATAGGCCGGGCTGGCTCAACACCCTTTAAAATTCTTCGCCCGGCATTCCTGCACCAGCCGCCTTGCTTTGGTTTTCTGGGCGGAGGTCATGAAATCGGCGACCACGCGGCGTAAATTCGACGCCTGCTGGTCACCGCTGTCGGCAGCGATCTTGAACCACATATAGGAACGGGGATAATCCTTGGCCAAATCGAGGCCATCGTAATACATGGCGCCCAGATAGATTTGCGAATCCACATTGCCCAACTCAGCCGCCCTTCGCCACCACCGGATGCCTTCATTTTTGTCGGCAGCGACGCCCTGGCCCTCGGCGTATAAAATTCCAAGATTGAATTGCGCTTCCGCGTGGCCCTGTTCGGCAAGGGGCTTCCATTCGCCAAATGCGGCCCGATAGTCCTTGGCGTTATAGGCGGCCATGCCCACTTCGAAATCCGCCGACGCCGCCGGCTGGGAGAACAGGAGCAGCAGGACTAGAGCAGACAAGATTATGCGTTGCACCATGGTTCTAGACCGTTTGGGTGTTTGGGCATAGGGGATACAGTTTAAAGGGCCGAGCGGCGGGTTGGTAGCGGCGCCAGATCAAACATTGGTGATGGCAGAAAGTTGGTGACCCCTACGGGATTCGAACCCGTGTTGCCAGAATGAAAATCTGGTGTCCTAGACCTGGCTAGACGAAGGGGTCACGTTGCCGAGGCGGTGGAATAACCGGAGCGTCGGTGGAAATCAAGACCCAATCGGCAATGCCAAGCTAACCGGTTGCTTTGCCGCGCAAAAGGGCCAGCGCCACCGGGCCCATGAAGCCGACCAAACCCATGGCGATGAAGCCCAAACCCCAGGTAAATGCATCGCCGCCGATAACGCCGCCGCCGCCCCCGCCTCCGCCGGAAACGTCGAGCACAATGCCCACCGCCAACGGACCGGCGGCGGCGCCCATGAAGCCGACGAAGGAATGCACGCCCAAGGTGGCGCCGCGCCGGCCGGGCTCCGATTCTTCGATGGCGCCCGCCGTCAGGGCCGCCGAGTCCAATTGGATCAGGGCTGCGTATAGAAGGGTCAGCAATACTAAGGCCCAATAGGGAGCACCCGCCAGGAAACCCAGGAACGACGCCATGATCGCCGAGACCAGCAAATAGCCGGACACCACCCGGCGACGGCCAAAGCGGCCCGCCGCCTCGTTGCCAAAGATACTGGCGAAGACGGCAATGACGGCACCGATGGCGGCCACGTCGGTGGGGCTCGGCCAAAAACCCCGGCTACCCGGCGCCAAACTCAACGAGAACGCTAAGAACGCCACCAGCCAGGCGCGCATGGCGAATAGCTCCCACGAATGGGCGCCATAGGCAATGATGTAGCCGAGCACCTCCCGGTTGCGCAAAATCGGGCGGAAATCCATGAGCGCGGTGTCGTCGGCGGCTTCCTCCGGCGGGCTCGGCTTGACCACCAGGAGAATCACCAGAAACGCCCCGGCAGCACCAATGGCGGCAGCGCCAAAGGCCCATTGCCAGCCCAAAGCCCCACCGATGACGCCGGCCAGGTAAAACGACAACGCCGAGCCGAGGCTGAAGCTGGCCGTATAAAAGGCCACCATGCGGGCTTGGCGTCCACCCTGATAGCGATCCACCAGCATGCGCAGGCCAGGCATGTAGGTGGCCGCCAGGGCAACCCCGGCCAACGACCGTAAGGCAAACGCCGACCAGAAACCTTCGGCGAATAGCGCGAACCCGGCCAGAGAAAGAGTCGTAAGGAAGGTGCCCGCCATATGGATCAGGCGCGCATCGATGCGGTCGGTCAGCGCCACCAGCACCGGCACCGTGATCGCATAGGCGCCGAGCACGATGCCCGAAATCCAACCCGCCTCGGTATTGCTTAATTTCCAGATTTCGGAAAATTCGGGCAGCAGGGCGGGAAAGGTGAACAGGCCCATCATGGTCATCACCTGGGTGGCACAGATGGCGATGACCACAAATGTGGAGGATGGCTTATCAGCCATTGTGGAGGATGGCTTATCAGCCATGAGCGGCATCATCGATAAGCAATTGCACCGACGAGCGACCCTGCCAGATGTTTTCGCGCAAGCGCCCCACCAGATTGAGGGGCACGCCGCTGCGGTCGAGAAGCGCCTTGCCCATTTCGCTGTCGGCGGCGCGAAAGGCAATGGCAGTTAGCCGCGCACCGCCCGCATCATTCAAATAGCAGCGCACATGGTCCTTGCCGACCACATCCGACTTGGCAACGCGCAACCCGGAAAAGGCGAAGCGCGGCTCCGCGTTGCCGCTGCCGAAGGGGCCAAGCTTTTGTACGTCGGCGATCAGCTCCAAAGTTGCGCCGCCGGCATTAAGCACGCCATCGACGGTGAGCGAAGGAACGAAGCCCGTGCTGGCAATATGGCGGGCGACGCGCTCCTCCAGGAAGGCACGAAATTCCGCCAACTTGTCCGGTGCGCAGGTTATTCCGGCTGCCATGGCGTGACCGCCGCCATTGATCAGCAAGCCCGATTGGCGGGCCGCGATGACAGCGGCGCCAAGATCAAAGCCTGGGATCGAGCGGGCCGATCCGACGCAGGTCTCGTCGCCAATGGACACCACGCAGGCAGGCCGGTTGTAGCGGTCTTTCAGGCGGCTGGCGATAATGCCGATAACGCCGGCGTGCCAGCCCTCACCGGCGGCAAACGCCACGGCACCGGAGCCTTCGTCTTCTTCGCAAGATGCAATGGCTGCGGCTAAGATACCGTCTTCGATGGTGCGCCGCTCGGCGTTGCAGGTTTCCAGCCGGGCGGCGATCTCGCGGGCTTCACCGGCGTCTTCGGTAGCCAGCAGGCGGGCGCCGAGCCCAGCCTCGCCGACGCGCCCGCCGGCATTGACACGGGGGCCGAGCACAAAGCCCAGATGATAGGCGCTGGGAGTCTCGTCAATGCCGGCGCCGTCGGCCAGCGCCACCAGGCCGGGGTTGCGCCGCTTGGCGAGGATTTTAAGCCCCTGCACCACCAGCGCCCGGTTGACGCCGGTGAGCGGCACCACGTCGGCAACGGTGCCGAGGGCGACCAGATCCAGAAATCCAAGAAGATCGGGTTCGGTCCGTCCGCCCGCCTCGAAAAAGCCGCGCTCACGAAGCTGGCGGTTGAGGGCAATGGCGAGCAGAAAGGTTACGCCGACCGCGGCCAGTTGGCCGTGCGGGCTATCATCGTCCAGGCGGTTTGGATTGACCACCGCTTTCGCTTCCGGCAGGCCAGCCTCGGCCACATGGTGATCGGCGACGATGACATCCAGCCCGATGGCGCCTGCCTCGGCCAGGGGATCGTACGCGGTGGTGCCGCAATCAACGGTGATCACAACCTTGGCACCGCCGGCCTTTAATTTTTCCAAGGCGGCGATGTTGGGGCCATAGCCCTCGCGCATGCGGTCCGGAATATAAACCTGGATGGCGACGCCGATGGCCCGAAAATATCGCTCCAGCAGCGCCGATGAGGTGGCGCCATCTACATCGTAGTCACCGAATACAGCAATGCCTTCACCGGCCACGACCGCGTCGGCAAGGCGGTGCGCGGCCACGTCCATATCTTTCAAGTGGGATGGATCGGGCAACAGACCGGATAGCTTGGGATCGAGATAGCTTGTCGCGCCCCCCGCATCGACGCCCCGCTGGGACAGCAGACGCCCGACAATCTCGGCAAGGCCCAATTGCTGTGACAAGGCCAGACCGAGGCGGTCGTCGCCATCCCGCAAGCGCCACTCTTTGCCCGAAAACGAACGGGCGACGCCGAAGACGAATTCTTGCCGGGGCGCCTCGGCCACGGCTCAAGTGGCCTGTGTCATCTAATTTGTACCCCTACGATCTATTTTCCCGTTTCCTCGGAAGGAGAAAGGGTGCAGGCGATGCGGGCCCATCGGCAAGCCCTTTCGACACCCCGAGGGAACGGGAAAAATGACCCAGAGGGCGGCGTTGCAAGGCTCCCGGTCATCGTCGCGCACCCCTGGTGGTGGATTGGCACCACGGCGCGGCGCGCTCCTCGCCGGAAACCTTGCAACGCCGTCGTAGGGGTGCAAATTAGATGACACAGGCCACTAACCGTCGACCGGATCGAACCCGGTTTTTTGATCGAAGTTGTGGCTCGCCTCGATATATCGGACGGTGCCCGATTTGGAGCGCATGACCAGCGAATGGGTGGAGGCGCCGCCCCGGAAGCGGCGCACGCCGCGCAACATAGCGCCCGAGGTCACACCGGTGGCGGCGAACATCACCTCGCCGCCGGCCAGTTCGTGCAGATTGTATTTGCGGTCAAACTCGGTAATGCCAAGGCGCGCACCCCGGCCCCGCTCGTCGTCGTTGCGGAACACCAGCCGGCCCTGCATCTGCCCGCCGATGCAGCGCAAAGCGGCGGCAGCCAGCACGCCTTCTGGTGCGCCGCCAACGCCCATATAGATATCAACGCCGGCCTCCACCTCGGAGGTGGCAATGACGCCGGAAACATCGCCGTCGCCGATCAGCATGATGCGGGCGCCGGCTTCGCGAGATTTGGCAATCAGCTCGTCGTGGCGTGGCCGGTCAAGAATACAGGCAACCAGATCACCCACCTCGACCTTTTTGGCCGCCGCCAGCGACTTCAAATTTGTCGCTGGGTCCTCATCCAAATCGACCACTCCATCGGGCAATCCCTTGCCGACGGCGATTTTATCCATGTAGGTGTCGGGCGCATTGAGAAAGCCGCCGGCCTCAGCCATGGCGATCACCGCCAGCGCGTTGGGTCCGCCCTTGGCGGTCAGCGTCGTGCCTTCCAGGGGATCCAAAGCGATATCGATGGCCAGGCCGTCGCCAACGCCAACCTCTTCGCCGATAAACAACATTGGCGCTTCGTCGCGTTCGCCCTCGCCGATGCGCACCGTGCCTTGGATATGCAGGCTGTTGAGGGCCCGGCGCATAGCATCCACCGCTGCCTGATCGGCCGCCTTTTCATCGCCCCGGCCCATCAGCCGGGATGCCGCCAAGGCAGCGGCTTCGGTAACACGCACCGCCTCCAACGCCAGGTTACGATCCATTTTCGTCGTTTCTTCACTCATTCTATCACGCCCCTTTAATTTGCCATTCGGCTCTATAACGCTTCTATTCTAATCAGCATCGGTGTTTCAACCACCGCGTTGGATTTTTCGATTGCTCCCAAGGTGGCCAGCATCGCCGCTTCTTCGGTTTCGTGGGTGGTCAGGACAACCGGCACCGCTTCGCCGGGATCGCGGCCATGCTGCAAAATCGATTCCATGGACACATGATGATCGTGCAAAGCGCCGGCAATTTCGGCAAACACGCCGGGCTTATCGACCACCATGAGGCGCACGTAATAACATCCAACATGGCCCGCCATGGGCGCCGCCTTAAAGGGCGTTAGCGCTGTCGCCGGCACAGCGAAAGTGGGCGATTTATGGCCACGGGCGATATCGATCAGATCAGCGACCACCGCCGACGCGGTCGGACCGGCACCGGCGCCGCGCCCCTGAAAAAGCGTTGTGTCCACAAAATCACCGTCGGCGACCACGGCGTTGAAAACATCTTCCACATGGGCAATGGGCGCGCCCATGGGCACCATGGAAGGATGCACGCGTTGCTCGATGCCGCGCTCCGTCCGGGATGCCAGGCCGAGCAATTTAATGCGGTAGCCAAGCTCCTCGGCAAAGCGGATATCCAGGGGCGAGATGGCACGGATGCCTTCCACATGGACAGCGCCGAAGTCCACCTCGCAGCCGAACGCCAGGGCGGTCAGTAGAGCCAATTTGTGGGCCGCGTCGACGCCGTCGATATCAAAGGCCGGATCGGCCTCGGCATAACCCAAGTCTTGGGCTTCGGCCAGCACGTCGGCAAAATCGCGCCCGGTTTCGCGCATCTCGGACAGGATGTAATTGCAGGTGCCGTTCAAGATGCCATAGACCCGGGAGATTTGATTGGCGGCAAGGCCTTCGCGCATGGCCTTTACGATGGGAATGCCGCCGGCGACGGCAGCCTCGAAGGCTAGAGTAACGCCCCCCGCCTCGGCGGCCAGGGCCAGGGTAGTCCCGTGATGAGCCAGTAAGGCCTTGTTGGCGGTCACCACATGCTTGCCGTTTTGAATGGCCGCCTTGACCAGGGATTTGGCGATACCGTCCTCGCCGCCGATCAATTCAGCAACCACATCTACATCATCGCGTAGCGCCAGTTCGGCCGCGTCATCGCACCAATGGATGCCGGCCAGATCGATACCCCGGTCCTTGGATTTGTCGCGCGCGCTGACCGCCGTGACAACCAGCTCCCGGTCACAGCGGGCAGTCAGGATATCGCGGTTTTCCACGAGGATTTTCTGGGTTCCGGCGCCGACCGTGCCCAGGCCGGCGATGCCTATCTTAAGCGGCGCGGCTCCGCCGGGTTCGCTCAAGACACGACCGCCTGGCGCGGCTCCGTTCCGGCGGCCGCCTGCTCGTAGCGCCCGAAGAAGGCTTTGACGTTGCGCGCTGCCTGGCGGATGCGCTGGCGGTTTTCAACCAGCGAGATACGCACATGGCCGTCGCCATGCTCGCCAAAGGCAATGCCGGGCGAAACCGCGACCATGGCTTCGCGCAGCAACAGCTTGGCAAATTCGTTGGAGCCGAGATCACTGAAGGCCGGCGGCACCGGCGCCCAGGCAAACATGGTCGATGGCGGCGACGGGATTTCCCAGCCGGCCTGGCTCATACTGTCGATCAGCACGTCGCGCCGTTCCCGGTACAATTGGCGCATCTGATCGACGCAATCCTGCGGCCCGTTGAGGGCGGCGGTGGCAGCAACCTGGATGGGCGTGAAGGCGCCGTAATCGAGATAGGATTTGATCCGCGACAGGGCCGAGATCAAATTCTTGTTGCCGGTAGCGAAACCGATGCGCCAGCCGGGCATGGAATAGGTCTTGCTCATGGATGTGAATTCCACGGCGACGTCCCTGGCGCCCTTCACCTGCAGGATGGACGGCGGCGGCGGGCCATCGAAATACACCTCCGCATAGGCCAGATCGGACAGAATATAGATCTTGTGATGGCGGCAATAATCCACCACCCGCTCATAGAAGTCCAAATCGGCCATCGCCGTGGTTGGATTATTGGGGTAGTTGAGCACCACCGCCGTCGGCTTCGGCACGCTTTGGGTTACGGCGATGTCCAAGGCGGTGAAAAAATCCTCGTCCGGGATTACCGGAATATTGCGCACCGCGCCATCGGCGATGATGAAACCGAATTGGTGGATCGGATAAGACGGGTTGGGAACCAAAATCACATCGCCGGGGCTGGTGATCGCCGAGGCCAGATTGGCCAGCCCTTCCTTGGAGCCCAAGGTGACGATGGCTTCGCTTTCGGGATCAATTTCGACGCCGAAGCGGCGCTCGTAATAGGCGGCGATGGCTTTGCGCAAGCCCGGAATACCGCGCGATGCCGAATAGCGGTGGGTGCGCGGATCAGCGACCGTTTCCACCAGCTTTTCGACAATATGTGGCGGCGTAGGACTGTCAGGATTGCCCATGCCGAAATCGATAATGTCCTCGCCGGCGGCGCGCGCCTTGGCCTTCATCGCGTTCACTTCGTTGAAGACGTACGGCGGCAGCCGTTTAATCCGATGGAATTCCTGTTGCATCGTTCGTAACTATCCAAAGTGCGCGCAAAATTGAATGCCGGCAAAGCCTAACAGATATAGGCCGTGCGAGTAACTCTATCGGCGCGATTTAAAAATCAATAAAAATTTCGGCGCGCCGGTTTCCGGCCTCACCGGACGGCATATATTCATAATACTTCGGTTCCGAATCGGAAACCGCGCCGATGGCTATGTCACTGGTCTTGGTTCCGAATTTCACCAATTCCTTGGCAATCGAATCGGCACGCGCCGCCGACACCCGCAAATTGATCAATTTGTGCTTGGCGACATTCGTGGACCGGGTGCGGCTGCTGGCATGGCCGACGACGCGGATCGTGCCGCCGGTTTTCTTGTGCTGGGCTGCGACTTGGCGAAGGATTCTGCGCTCAGCCGCGCCGATTTTCGACGATCCATCTAAAAATTGTATGGTCGCCACCTGATAGGTGCCACTGCCACCGGTCAGCGGGGCTGCCTGAAAAGCCGGCCTCGAAGCCGCCGATGGCGGCGGTGTTGCTCTTGGCCGAATCGCCGATCTGGACGGCGCCGGGCGTGGGTTGGCGGCAGCGCTGCTTACCTGACCGGAGCCGGAAATAATCACGGTGCCCAAATCTTCGACGCCGCGCGGCGGAATATATGGCCGCACCGCCGCCAGTTGCGGCGCATTGGGCGTTACTGCTGGAATATCGATATTGGGCAGGGCCGGCGGTTGGGCGGCGGTGCGCGCCATAGCCGCTGCCTGGGTCACGCTACGCAGGCGGGGCGGCGCCGGAATTGGATCGGGCGCCGGTGCGGTGGCTTGCTGCTGAACGGGCGTCGAGACGACCGCCGGAGCCGGCTTTGCGGGCGCTGGTGCGGATGCGGCGGGCTCAGGCGCCGGTTTGGGCGCGGGCGCGGCGGCCGGCGTTGGTGCGGGCGGTGGCGGCGTGCGCCGAACGACCGAACCGGCTTCGCCTTGGCGGCGGATCACTTCGTTGGAATAGCGGCGCGCGCTTTCCCGGTCGGCGACCAGCCCGCTGGAAATATTATCCCGGTTAAACCGGGCCGGCGCCGCTGGGCGCGGCGGTACAGTGGAAAGACTAGGAGTTGTCTCCTCGGCGCCCGGCGCTGGCTTGTCCCGGTCGGCGACCAGCCGGTTGGATGGATCGCCGGCTTCGCCGGATTTATCCGAGCTTTCGCCCGTCAAAACACCTTTCGCGCTCTTATACCATTCGACAGGATTGGCGGCGTCCGGCACGTCGGCGCAGGCAGCCAGGGTAAAGGCGAGCACGGCAAGGGCCAGGGGCGCACGCTTCGCGCCCAAGTATTTGGTAGTCCGCCGCAAACCCGCGGCCTTCGATTTATTGACTAGCTGCATAATTCCCTTCTGTCCCCCTCGCACCGGTGAGATCGGCAATTTACCCAATCCTACGATAAATGACCAAAGTTAGTTAACGGGATGCGAACGCCGCTACGAATTCCGGTTTTTGAAACCCAATCCAGAAAATAGACTAAGTATCCGGCACCGCAAACACCGAAATCGAAAATTATCAACGGTTGCCAGTCAATAAATCAGGCTTCGCCCGTGTAAACAATTGACAAAATGCCACCGAATGCCTATTTCCAACGCAACTGGGCGCACCAATGCGCGTAACCGGCAACATTTTCAAATTGGATATTACCGTATGATTTTCGATGACCTCGGTCTGAGTAACGAGGTTCTAAAGGCGGTTAACGACGCCGGCTATACCGAACCAACCCCCATTCAAGAAAAAGCCATCCCCCATGTATTGATGGGCCGCGACATCCTAGGTTGCGCCCAAACAGGTACCGGAAAGACGGCTTCTTTCACCCTTCCGATGATCGACATCCTGGCGTCAGGCCGCGCCCGCGCGCGCATGCCGAGGACCCTGATCCTGGAACCAACCCGCGAACTTGCAACACAAGTGGCGGAAAATTTCGATGTTTATGGCAAATATACGTCCCTCGCCAAGGCGCTGATTATCGGCGGCGAATCCATGGGCGAGCAGGTCAAGATATTGGACCGCGGCGTCGATGTGCTGATCGCCACGCCGGGCCGGCTGCTCGATCTGTTCGATCGCGGTGGCATGATCCTCAACGATGTGAAAATACTGGTCATCGATGAAGCTGACCGGATGCTCGATATGGGCTTTATCCCGGATGTGGAAAAGATCGTTTCCTTAATCCCTAAAATTCGCCAGACTTTGTTTTTCTCGGCCACCATGCCGCCGGAGATCAAACGGCTTGCCGACGTGTTTTTGATGAACCCGAGGGAAATCACCGTCGCGCCGCCGGCAACACCGGCTGAAAAAATCGCCCAAAGCCTGGTCATGATCGATCACAGTAACAAGCGCGATATGGACGGGCTGGCTAAGAAAAAGCGCGATGCGTTACGCAAACTGATCGTCGAAGACAAAGTGCGTAACGCGCTGGTTTTCTGCAATCGCAAGCGCGACGTGGACATCTTGCACAAATCGCTGGTCAAACACGGGCACGACGCGGCACGGCTGCATGGCGATTTGAGCCAGCCAGCGCGCACCGAAACCATGAACAAATTCAAGGCCGGCGAGATTGCCATCCTGGTATGCAGCGATGTTGCCGCCAGAGGGCTGGATATCGACGATCTAAGCCATGTGTTTAATTTCGATGTGCCCATGCATGCGGAAGATTACGTGCACCGTATTGGCCGCACCGGGCGTGCCGGGCGCGATGGACGAGCCTTCACCCTCGCCTGGCGCGAAGACCGGAAATATATCGATGCCATCGAACGGCTGATTGGCAAACCGATCCCGCTGCTGAAATCGGGCAAGACCAACGCCGCCAAAGAGACGCCCCGGATAAGCCCCGCCGAGGAAGCCACGCCGGATGCGGAGCCGGAAAAAATCGCCGCGCCGGTATCGGAAGCGCCCTCCTCGGACGCGCCAGTATCAGAGGCACCCGCCTCGGAAGCGCCGGTATCGGAAGTGACCGCCTCGGAAGCGCCAGTATCAGAGGCGCCCGCCTCGGAAGCACCCGCCTCGGAAGCACCCAAGAGACGCGCCAAACCCAAAGCCGCGCGCAAGTCCCAGCAAGACGCCAAGGAAGAAGCCGCGCCCGGCAAACCGGTGACCGGCATGGGCGATCACATGCCGGCGTTCCTGGCCAACCCGGTTAAATCCTGACGGTTTGCCTTTCGGCGGCTAGCCAATTTCGTGTAAGCTTCGATCTTCAACGATCACATCCGGATAAATCGGGGCGTCAGATGCAAACCATCTTCATTCAGGTTAAGTGCGATCTCGGACAGGCTTATAAAGTTGCCGAGGTGGCCATCGAGACCGTCGAACAGGTCTCCGAGGTTCATTCCACATCCGGTCAATTCGATCTTTTACTCAAATGCTATCTGGATGACGGCGAGGATGCCGGCCATTTCGTTACTGAACGCATCCAGACAGTGCCCGGCATCAAAGACACCTTTACCATGATCACTTTCAAAGCCTTCACCTAGCAGCGCCATGCCGGCGATAATAGATTTCAGCGGATTGCCTGACACCGGCGCAGGCCCCCTTGGTATCGATGTGGCGACGCGGGAATTCCTGCGCGGCTTTTTCCGGCACGCCGGGCAAAATCAATTTGCGTGCCTCTGCCCGAACGACAAGGCCTTTACCGAGTTCACCAATTTCGCCGCCGAAGAAAACATCGCTGCGTCCCGCTGCACCGCCCTTGACCGCCACGATGCCACTGCGATCGAAGCGTCGGGTGCCCTGGTGCGCTATGATCCCGATCTGGTCAGCCAGGCGTGGTTGCGCCGCTACCATAGCCAGCGCCGCTATTCGCTGATCGGTATTGCCCACGCCAGCGCATCGACGAACGCCATGCAGGCGATTGGTGATTATTTGGCGGCGCCCTTGCAAAGCTGGGACGCGCTCATATGCCCTTCCGCTGCCATCCGTTCCGCAGTCGCGCACATCATCGACGGCTGGGGAGAATATCTGGGCGCCCGCTTCGGCGCCGATCTATCGTGCCCGGTCCAACTTCCCGTTATTCCGCTGGGCGTCGATACAGCCCGCATGGCCACCGTCACCGGCGAGGCGAAGCGCCAATCCCAGCGCCGGGCCCTGGCTCTCAGCGACAACGAAATTGCCATTCTTTATGTGGGCCGCTTGAATTATGTGGCCAAAGCCAACCCGCTGGCCCTATTCATCGCCGCCGAGGAGACCGCCAAACGCTCGTCGCGCCCGGTGCGCGTCCTGCTTAACGGCTATTTCAACGACGACGTGAACGAAGACGCCTTCATGGAGGCCGCCAATGCAATCCTCGACGTGGCCAAATTGCAGATCATCCGCCACGGCGACGAAGATTTCCCCGACGGTGTCTGGGCGGCGGCAGATATTTTCTGCTCGCTTTCGGACAATATCCAGGAAAGCTTCGGGCTGACGCCGGTGGAAGCCATGGCGGCGGGACTGCCCTCGATCGTCAGCGACTGGAACGGCTATCGAGAATCGATTCGCGACGGCATCGACGGCTACTGTATCCCGACAACCATGGCGCCGCCCGGCACCGGCGATGATATCGCCTACCGTTATTTCACCCGGCAAAACACCTATGGTGACTATCTAGGCGCCCAGTCCCAATCCACATCGGTGGATGTGGGTGCGCTCGGACAAGCGCTCTATCAGTTGGTCAATGACGACGGCGCCCGCCGAACAATGGCCGAGGCGGCGAAAAAACGGGCCCGCGAAACCTACGACTGGGCACGCGTCATCGGTCTTTACGAAAATTTGTGGGACGAATTGTCGCAAGCCCGCGTGTCGGAAACCGTGCTTGGCGAACGCCAAGACGGCCAGGCTTTCCACCCCTCGCACCCAGATCCGTTCGCCATGTTTTCCGGCTTCGCCAGCCAGGCCCTCGGCGAGGGCGATCTGGTGCAGCTGACCGGCCTCGATTGGAACGAAGCGTTTCAGCGCATCAAGCTGAAAGCCGGGCTGGTCTATTCCGGCTCGCTCATGGAGTTGGAGGAATTGCCGTTTTTGATCGGCCACCTGGAAGCCAATCCGGGCGCCAGCGTCGCCGATATCTTAGGCGCCATGCCGCACGTGAACGCCGACGTCTTGCAGCGCACTTTGGTCTGGCTGATGAAGCTGGGCATCTGCCGGACCGCACCCGGCACCTGACGGCGTCACAGTATCGACGCAAGCCAATCTAATTTCTGCCGCATTTCTGGTTATGCTCGGGCGCAACATCGGAAGGATGACGGCATGGCGGAATTGATCTCGCTGGCGAGGCGCTGGCAGATATTTGGCCCACTACTGATAATCGGCTTTATTGGCTGCGGCTTTTTCTGGGCGGCGTCTTTCGGCTATAGATAATATTCCTTGAGCGGCCCGAACCCGTTGAAGCCCACCGAGGAATAGCTGGCCGTATAAGCGCCGGCATGGCGAAATTCTACCCAATCACCGGCACCCAGTTCCGCCGGCAATTGATAACCGGCGATTTGATATAATACATCGGCGCCATCGCAAGTGGGACCGGCGAGCACCGTCGGAACCGGATTGCCGCCGTCCCGCTCAGTAACGATGGGATATTGAATGGCCTCGTCGATGGTTTCTGCGAGGCCGCCGAACTTGCCGATATCCAGATAAACCCAGCGAACATCCTGGCCGTCTCGCTGCGTCGCCAGTACCACCTCGGAACGCACCATGCCGGCGGTGGCGGCAAGGCAGCGGCCCGGCTCTGCCATGATCGCCGGCATCCGGTTGCCGAAATGGCGGGCCAACGATTGTTGAATAGCGGTAATCGCGGCGGCTTCTTCGGGCACCTCCTGGGCATAGGCAACCGGCACGCCGCCGCCGATATTCAGCGTCGCCAATTCAATGCCGCGCTCGCGCAATTCGGTGAAGATCATCGCCGCCTGGCCGATGGCCATATCCCAACTGGCCAGATCGGTCTGTTGGGAGCCCACATGAAAGGCAACGCCGAGGGGAGCCAAACCGGAGCCTTGCGCCTTCACCAACAAATCCGAGGCAGCCCCGGCGGCGCATCCGAACTTAGCGCCGAGCGGCCAGCGGGCGCCGTCATTGTCGACGAATATGCGGCAAATCACACTGGCGCCAGGGGCGGCGATGGCCAGTTTCTCCAATTCCTCGGCGCAATCGAACGTGAAGACGCGGATTCCTAAGGCAAATGCCGCCGCAATGTCGCTTTGCTTCTTGATTGTGTTGCCGAAGGCGATTCGGCTGGCATCGGCGCCGGCGGCAAGGCAGCGGTCGATCTCCGCCAGCGACGCCGCATCGAAGTTGGAGCCGAGCGTGGCCAGGGTTTGCAACACCGGCGCCGCCGGATTAGCCTTCACCGCATAGTATATCTCGGCCATCGGCAACGCCGCCGCAAGTCGCCGGTAATTGTCCGCCAATAGATCCAAATCGAACAATAGACAGGGCGTTTCGGGCCGGAAGCGGGCAATGAATTCTTCCATTTTTGGCGTCATTGGGCGTCCTCGATAAGCGCAGGCGGCTAGGCCCGGCGCGCCGGTATAACCCAAACAATCGTGAACGCAATAAAAAAATGACGTGCCCCCAAGCCGGCGGGATATTACCATACCGGGGACTGGATTTTTTGTATCAAATCAACTACATTGAATATAGATGACAATCATTCTCAATAATCCAACGCGGCCTTTGGGCCAGCCGGAGCGATAAAATGTTTATTCAAACCGAAGCAATGCCCGATCCCCTGCGCATGAAATTTTTTCCGGGCGAGACCGTGATCGCATCCGGCGTCGCCGAATTCCCCGATGAAGAAGCTGCCGAGCGTTCGCCGCTGGCGACCCGCCTGTTCCAGGTGGACGGCGTCGATGGGGTGATCTTGTACGATGAGTTTCTCACCGTCGCCCGCGAAGACGGCGCCGACTGGCAGATGCTGAAGCCGCTGATCCTAGGCGCCATCATGGACCATTACACCTCCGGCGAGGAAGCCGTTCTTGGCGTCCCCGGCGCGCCATCGGACCAAACCGCGGACGGCGAGCAGGAAGACTATCCGTTCGAAGATTCCGAGGACGACCGCGAGATCATCGATCAGGTGGTCGAATTGATGGAAAGCCGGGTGCGCCCGGCTGCCGAGCAAATGGGCGGCGACGTGATTTACAAAGGCTTCAAGGACGGCACCGTCTTTGTGGAATTCGTCGGCCCGACCATGGCACTGGCCAGCGGCATGTCCAACGTGCTCGCCCATTACGTACCAGAAGTAAAACTGGTCAAGGATTTCCGCGAAGCAATTCCGAAACCAGGGCTGGACACGCCCCATGGGCTCGCGGTTCAAGCCGTGCTGGACGAGCGTATTAACCCGTCTGTCGCCTCCCACGGCGGTCATATTGCGCTGATCGACGTTAAATCGGACACCGCCTATATCCGCCTCGAAGGCGGCTGCCAGGGCTGCGGCATGGCCGATGTCACCTTGAAACAGGGCATCGAGGTGGAGATCAAAAGCGCGGTACCGGCGATCCTGCAAGTGCTCGACGTCACCGACCACGCTGGTGGCGACAACCCGTACTACGCCCAAGGAAAATAGACAGCCGTTCGGACGCTAGCGAAGCCTGTGAACGTCACACTGATCTCTACTTATGATCTTGGCCATCAGCCGTTTGGGCTGGCGTCGCTGGCTGCCTGGTTGGGCGACGAAGGCGCCGGGGTAACCTGCAACGACACGGCGGTTAGCCCACTGGCTGAAGACGCGGTGCGCGCCTCGGAGCTAATCTGTATCCATCTTGCCATGCATACGGCAACCCGCCTCGCCCTGGAATTGTTGCCGCGCATCCGCGCCCTCAACGGATCAGCTCATATTTGCTTTTTCGGTCTTTATGGTCCGCCCAACGCGGATATCTTAGGTGACTTTGCCCCCTGCTCGATCATCGGCGGTGAGTTCGAGGCGGACATTACCAGCCTCTACCGGCGGCTGGCGGATGCCGATAATCGAAAAATCGAAGCGGTCATGGTGTCCATGGACAAGCTGGCGCATCGAACGCCGGATCGGAGCGGGCTGCCGGGCCTTGACCAATATGCAAGCCTCAAGATCGGGCCTGAGACGCGCATCGTCGGCTATACCGAGGCCAGCCGGGGCTGCAAACATCTCTGCCGTCATTGCCCGGTGGTGCCCATATATGGCGGGCGCTTCCGCACCGTACCGGTGGATGTGGTCCTGGCCGATATCCGCAGTCAAGTGGCGAAAGGCGCCCAGCATATCTCCTTCGGCGATCCGGATTTTTTCAACGGACCGGGCCACGCGGAACGGGTAATCGACGCTTTTCATGCGGAATTCCCCGAAATCACATTCGATGCCACCATCAAGATCGAACATCTGCTTAGCCAGCAACACCGGCTGGCCTGGCTGCGAGATAGCGGCTGCCTGTTCGTCACCACAGCGGTGGAGGCAACCGACGATCATATCCTAGAAATTCTCGACAAAGGTCACAGCCGCGCCGACTTTATCCTCGCTGCCAAACTGGCGCGCGAAGCCGGGCTGGTCCTGTCACCCACCTTCGTTCCATTTACCCCCTGGACCAGCCTCACCGGTTACCGGGATCTTTTGCAATTGGTACTGGAACTGGGGCTGACCGAGCAAGTGGCGCCGATACAACTGGTGATCCGGCTTTTGGTGCCGGCGGGCTCGTTGCTGCTGGATCATCCCGATTTGCACTGGGCGAGCTTTGCGCCGGAGAAGTTGAGCCACCCGTGGCACAACCCGGACCCGGCAGTCGATACGCTGCAACGCACCTTAGCAGCCGAGGTGGAGAGCGCCGAGGCGCAAGGCCTCAGCCGAGCCGAAATATTTGCGCGCCTTTGGCGTCTGACCCACGAAGCCTTAGGCGACGCCGCCGCGCCCATAAATTTGGATGCAAGCGGCCCGGAAATTCCGCAAATGAGCGAGCCCTGGTATTGCTGCGCCGAGCCCACCGAATTGCAGCGCGCCCGCCTGTAGGCCCCGGCAGTTGCGCATCCTGCTTCTGATACCGACACATTCTTATCGGGTTGCCGATTTTATGGCAGCGGCGCGCAAAGAGAACGCCGAAGTGATTATCGGCACCGACCAAACCCTGGAGGCGTTGCCCAAGGGCGCAACCTTCGTGGTGGATTTCGCCGATCCCGAAACCGGGCTTCGCCAGGTCATGGCCCATTGCGAACAATTCCCGGTCGATGGGGTGATCGGCGTTGACGAGGTCACCTTGACGCTGGCGGCGCGCGCGGCCAAAGCCCTGGGGCTCAAAGGCAATGAAGTTGATGTGGTGGCCGCTGCAATCAATAAGCTGGAATTTCGGCGCACACTGAAAGACGCCGGATTGCCGGTGCCGGAATTCAAACATATCCCGGCGGCCGCGACGGCGGCGGAAGGGCTGCACGGCCTTCCCTACCCCTGTGTTTTGAAACCAACCGGGCTGTCGGCCAGCCGGGGCGTCATGCGCGCCAACAATTCCGGCGAAGCGGAAGAAGCCATCCGGCGAATCCGCGACATTCTTGATGCGCCGGGGGCTGATGGCGCACCGGCGCTGGACAAAGACATTATCGCCGAGGCCTTCATCCCCGGCGCCGAGTTTGCCCTGGAAGGCATTTTGGAAGATGGCCGGCTGACCAAGCTGGCTTTGTTCGAAAAGCCCGATCCCCTAGACGGGCCCTATTTTGAAGAAACCATTTATCTGACGCCGCCGCGCCTGTCCGAAGAACGCCAGGCCGATATCCTGCGCGCCGTGCAAAGTGCGGCGGGCGCGCTCGGCCTGACGGAAGGCCCGGTGCATGCAGAGCTGCGCCTCGATCTGAATGCCGCCAGCGGCGACAACCAGGGGCCCCTATTGATCGAGCTGGCACCGCGCACCATCGGCGGCCATTGCGGGCGGTCCCTGAACTTCACGTCCGGTCAAAGCCTGGAGGAGATTGTGGTTCGCCATGCCCTCGGGCGGCACTTCGAGGCGGACCTGAGCGACGAGGCATCCGGCGTAATGATGATCCCCATACCCAATGGCGGCACCTTGCGCCAAATTGACGGCTTGGAAGCGGCCCGCGCCACATTGCATGTCACCGAGGTCACCATCTCCATCCCCATTGGCGGCGATGTGATCCCGTGGCCGGAAGGGTTTCGCTATCTAGGATTCATTTTTGCGGTGGCGGCAGACCCAGATACAGTTGAAGCAGCCCTACGCCAGGCCCACGCCGCGCTGGAATTCCAAATCGATTAGAGCACAGACCGAAGTACTTCCGCGCCCCCTTCAACCCCATTTAAATCGTCACATCGGGGGAACTACGAAACGAACCCAATTCGTATTATCGTTATGTAATAATATCTTATATCAATAATCGAGGTCGGCGGACCCACGGATGGAGCCGAGAATGCAGAGCGCTCTAAAGCACGGCGCGGAGCGCTTCTGCCGCCTTTTCCACCCCGGCCCTATCCACATCCAGATGGGTGACGGCGCGAATACTGTCAGGGCCCATGGCACCAATGCGGACGCTGCGGGCGGCCAGCCGCTCCGATATTTCCGGCGCCGAAATGCCGACCGCCGACACATCGAGAAACACAATGTTGGTTTCCACCGATGCCGCGTCCACGGCGATGCCCGGAATTTCGGTGGCCAGTTCGGCGAAGCGGCGGGCATTGGCGTGATCATCGGCCAGCCTCTCCACATTGTTATCGAGGGCATAGAGCCCGGCGGCAGCGAGCACGCCCGATTGCCGCATGGAGCCGCCCAGCCTCTGTTTCCATATCCAGGCATCTTCTATGAAAGCGGTAGAGCCGGCCATCACCGCGCCAACCGGACAGCCGAGCCCTTTGGAGAGATCGATCCAGACGCTGTCTGCCACGGCGGCGTAATCGGCAGCCGGTACTTTGGAGGCGACCACGGCATTGAGCAGCCGGGCACCGTCCATGTGTACCGCAAGCCCCGCATCTCGGGCCGCATCGGCGACCTCGGCCAGCCGGGACAGCGGCCAGACGCTGCCGCCGCCCAAATTCGCTGTCTGCTCGACGGCGACCAACCTGGGTTTGGGCACGTGGCGCATGGCCGGGCGCAAGGCGCCGCGCAGTTGATCGGCCTCGAACATACCCCGCGTGCCGTGGATAGCGTTGATCATGGCACCGGCGATAGCGGCGGCACCGCCCACTTCGAAATTAACGATGTGCGATGTCGCCTCGCAAATCACCTCGTCGCCGAGGCGGCAATGGACGGCAAGGGCAATCTGGTTGCACATGGTGCCGGACGGCAGAAACATTGCCGCTTCCTTGCCCAGCATATCCGCCACCCGCTCACACAACGCGTTGGTGGTCGGGTCCTCGCCGGCCTGTTCATCGCCGGTCTCGGCACGCATCATGGCTTCGAGCATGGCCTTGGAAGGGCGCGTCTTGGTGTCGGAGAAAAGCTGCACCTCGGCCATCAGATCAAACCCCGGCGTTGGCAATCCACCTGGTGCCAGAGCATGCGCGCCGCGACGCTGCGCAAGGGCCTCCACGCTTCGCCATATTCGATCATGGCTTGCTTGCCCGGGCGCTCATTGAGGCCCTTCAAGCCCTGCATGCCGATGACAATGCCGAGGTCATCCACCGGCCAGATATCGGGGCGGCGCAAGGCGAATAACAAATACACCTCAGCCGTCCAGCGGCCGACGCCGCGCAGCTTGATCATCTCGGCGATTGCCGCCTCGTCGTCCATCCGCGCCACCCGGCGGAAGGAAAATTCACCGCCGAGGACCGCCTCGGCAATGGCCCGGCCATAGGACATTTTCTGGCGCGAGAAGCCGATGGCGCGCAAATCATCATCGGTGAGCTTTGCGAATATCTCCGGCGTCATGGGATTGGCCACCGCCTCCATGCGGCCATTGATGGCACGCGCCGCGGCGGTCGAAACCTGTTGCCCGGAAATGATCTTGAGAATGGTGCCATAACCAGTGGTCCGAGATCGCAGGCCCGGCAAATCCGCCGCTTCAGAAAGCCGCGCCATATCCGGATCGCGCCGCGCCAATTCAGCAACGCCCTCGCGAAAAGTTTGTATGGTAATTTTGCTCATGTAGCCAAACTAGCGCGGCGCATCGCCGGCAACAATGACCATCACCGATAGCGAGTGACGGCTAGCGGCGGGTTGATTACAATGCGCCAAGCCTAACTTCAGGGAGAGCCGCCGTGCTAGTCGAACAAATCTGGACCGAGAACAAGTACCGCAATTTCAATTATCTGATCGCCTGCCCTGATAGCGGCGAGGCGCTGGCCGTCGATCCGTTGGAGTATGACCAATGCCTGGCCGCCGCCAAGGAAAAGGGCTGGAAGATCACCCAAGTTCTGAACACCCATCACCATCACGACCATATCGGCGGTAACGACGGCGTGGTGGCGGCGACCGGCGCCAAGGTTCTGGCCCATGCGGGCGCCTCCGATGAAATCGGCGGCATGGATACCGGGCTTGCCGCCGGCGACGTGGTCCGCGTCGGCAGATCGGTGGAGCTTGAAGTCCTCGACACCCCCGGCCACACCATGAGCCATGTGTGCCTTCTGTCGCGCACCGATCAGCCGGCGCTGTTTTGCGGCGACACTTTGTTTAACGCCGGCGCCGGCCATTGCCGGGGCGGCGGCCATCCCGATGCCCTTCACGCCACATTCGATGCACAGCTATCCAAGCTCGGCGACGATACGCTGATCTATCCTGGGCACGACTATATCAGCAACAATTTGGGCTTCACCTTGGACCGGGAGCCGGACAATGCGCGCGCCTTGGCTTTGAAGGCCGATGTAGAGAACCAGAACACCCACGAGGCGATGATCACGACGCTGGGATTGGAGCGGGAAATCAACACGTTTTTCCGGCTGCAAAGCGCATCTGTTATCGAACAATTGCGGTCCTCGTTCCCCGATCTGCCCGATCAGCCGGACGAAAAGACGGTGTTTTTGAAATTGCGCGAGCTGCGCAACGACTGGTAACGGCGGAGAATTTTACTCCGCCGGCTGCGCTGCGATCATGCGCCGCCCGGCGTTAGAGGCGGCTACCGCCAGCGCGATATTGAGCATCATCAGAACGGCGGAAGAAAAGAATATCGCCTGCGGTAGGCCAGCATCCATCATCGAAGCAAAGATAATTGGACCAAGCGTGCCGCCGACGCTGAAACCAGTGGAAACGAAGCCGAATGCCTTGCCGGTGGAACCTGGCGGCGTGATCGATTTCACCATAATATCGCGTGCCGGCATAACCACGCCAATCATGAAGCCGGCAAAGAATAGCGCGATGGTGACCGATATAAACGACAGGATGCCAAGACCGATCAAAACCAGCAAGGTTGCGGCAATAAGATAACCGCCGCTGGCGACAATATCGAAACGCTCCATCCTATCGGCGACGATGCCGCCGCCAAGAACGCCGAAGGTGATACCCCAAAGATAGGCAGCCAGCGCCGTGTTGGCGAGCACCAGTTCGATATCAAACAAATCGATCAGCGCAGCATTGCCGAAACTTTGGATACCGTTACCGGACAAGGACGTGGCGCTGTAAAACAGAAACATAAGAATGAGCGTCGGCGAGGTCAGGAATTTCAGCGCGCTGGCCTGCGTCCCCGAGGCCGACCGGGCGGGCTGATACGTAACGCCGCGCAGCATTCTCTGCGACAGGAAACACAATACCGCATAGCCAAATCCGGTGAGGCCGACAGCCGCCAGGGCCGTTCGCCAATCCCAATGGGCGACCAGAAAGCTCATCACAATCGGCGCCGCTGCAAATCCCAAAAAGCCGGTTGTCGTATGGATGGCATAGCTGCGCCCCAGCCAGGCGGGCCGCACCCTGGCGGTAATAATGGTGTAATCGGCCGGATGGAAGACGCTGTCAGCCATGCCGTTGAAGGCCGCGACGGCCACCAGAAACCAGATGGAAGGCGCAAAACTCATGGTGAAAACGCCGAGCGAAAGGCACGCCAGGCCGCCGATAAAGAATGGCGTCGCCCCGTAGCGGTCCGAAAACACCCCCATGGGATATTGGCAAAAGGCGGAGAATATGGCGTAGGAGATGATGATTGCGCCAACCGACAGGTTGGATACACCGAAGTCCGCGCGCACCAGCGGCAGGATCGACGGGATCGAAAGCACATAAAAATGGCTGTAAAAATGGCCAAGGGAAACCATCCCGACGGTGGTCAGCTCGCTGCGTTTCTGGCGGCGTTCGTTGGCACTATCGTTCAAGGGATGGACCTATTAGTTCGTGGCACGGACCAACTAGTGGCGGGTTTGCTCGAAAACATCAACCAGAAAGCGCTCGAACTCCCGCACTGCCGCGTCGTGCTCGAACAAGGCCTCGCCGGCCCCTGTAATGCGCACCTCCATATCCTCGCGCCGGTCCTTATCGAGGCCAAGGGAAAGCGCAATCTCGGCACATTCACCGGGGCTTTGGCCGGTAGCATCGGTGATCCCCATAGCCCGGTACATGCCGGCGGTGACCCGCCCGCGCATGAACGCGCCGTCATGGGCAACCACCGGTTTGCCGAGCGCGAACGCTTCGAACGAGGTGTTGCCGCCGGAAAAATGCGGTGGATCGAAAATCACGTCGGCGGCGTTCATCAGCGCCAGAAAATCGTCCGGCCCCATGCGTGGAATTGAACTGATGCGCCCCGCCACATCAGGGATGGTTTCGCCCATGCGGTGCGCCACCTGGGCGGTCCAATCGGGCACCGCGCCCTCGACCAGCATAACTTCGGCGTCCCCATCGCCGCGCAGAATGCCGGCGACGATTGCGTCCAGATCGGGATGATGTTTGATGACGCTTTGCGGGCACAAATAGATGCGCTTGCCGCTCGCCAGACCCAGCTCGTCCCGGGTTTTGAGATTGCCGGGGATTTCCGGGCGGAGGTAATAGGTGGGCAGGGTTGCCAGTGGATAGAGGCTTTCGGAATATTCCGCCGCCGCGCCATCCGGCTCAATCAGGGTGCTGGAGAGGAAATAATCCATATTGGGGATACCGGTGGTATCGGGATGCCCCCAGGTCACGCACTGCACTGGCGCCAGCCGCCCAAAAGCCAGGAAATATGTGCGCACGTCCATGCCGATATCGGCGTAGAACAGAATATCCAATTCCTCGGCGACGATAGCGGCGCGGGCCTCGGCCAGATCGGTTGGCATCGAAATGGTTTTGTCGGCGGCGGCTTCGATAGCACGAACGATCGGATCACGCTGGCCGGGCTGGGTGATTATGACGATTTCGAACAGTTCTTTCGGCAGTCTTGCCAGCACCCCTTGCATAAGCCGGCCCACGGAATGGCGCCGGAAATAGGTGGACAGGAACCCGACCCGGATTTTGCCTCGCGCGGATGGTGGATTTTCCACGTGCGGCGCGACGTAATCCAGCCATGGACAGGATTTCAAATGCAGCTTGGCCACCAGCTCCTGCAAATGCCGGTCGCCGAGGCCATGGTAGGCGAGGAAAAATGTGGTGGTCGAGGTCTCCAGGCTCGGATCGGTGACCAAAAGATCGTCTTCCAGAAGCGCGGCGACCCTGTCTTCGAAAGCGCGCCGGATGTGGTTGATATGCTCCCACGAGCGTTGGACAATGGGCAAGGTGGTAGCGCTTTTGATACGCAGACCATCGTGTCGGCGCCGGGCCAGGAACCTGGTATAGGCATCCCGCGCGGCATCGGCGTCGCCCTTCCGCCGCTGCGCGTTACCGAGATTGATGAGGGCGCGACCGACCTGGCGGTTTTCCGTCTCGCCGGTTACGGCAGCGGTCTCGAAGCATTCAATGGCTTCGTCCAGGCGATTAAGATCAAACAGGATATTGCCCATATTGATGAGCGTGTCGATACGTTCGGGCTGGATCGAGCGGGCCTGCTCGAACGACATCAGCGCGGCATCGAAAAGCTCCATCTGCTTAAACAGCTTGCCAAGATTGTAATAGGCATCGGCGAAATGCCTGTCGATTTTTAAGGCCCGCTCGAAAGCCCGTTTCGATTCGTCGTAGCGGCCCAAATCCAACAACACGACGCCGAGATTGCAAAAGTAGTTGGGCACCTCGGGCCCCGCCTGGGTCGCCCGGCGCATGAAGCCGACCGCCTGCTTAGGCCGCCCCTGTTGGGCAAGCACGGTGCCCAACAGGTTCAAGGCATCCGCATGCTCCGGCTCTTCCTCGATGATCTCGGCATAGACGGCCTGTGCGTCTCGGAACCGGCCCGCGTGATGCAGGATCTGCGCTTGGGCGAAAAGCTCTTTTATGGATGGCACGGGATCCCCCCCCCTGCCGGGCAAATTGCGACAAGTGGCGGCGTCAAATCAGTCCGGCAAGCGGCGACGATGGATCGGCATATTTCTTTTTCGCCATGCGGCCCGCCTGATAGGCGAGGCGCCCGGCCTCGACCGCCAACTTCATGGCGCGCGCCATCTTGATCGGGTCCTTGGCTTCGGCGATAGCGGTATTCATTAAAATGCCATCGCAGCCCAGTTCCATGGCAATAGCCGCATCGGACGCGGTGCCAACGCCCGCATCGACAATGACCGGAACCTCCGATTGCTCGACAATCAGACGGATACCGACCGGATTTTGAACGCCGAGGCCGGAACCGATCGGCGCCGCCAAAGGCATAATCGCATGACATCCCATATCTTCCAGTGTTTTGGCGAGGATAGGATCGTCGGAACAATAGACCATGACCTTAAATTCTTCCTTAAGCAGGATTTCCGCTGCGGCAAGGGTTTCGATCATGTTCGGATAAAGGGTTTTCTGATCGCCGAGCACTTCCAGCTTGACCAAGTCCCAGCCGCCCGCTTCGCGCGCCAGGCGCAAGGTGCGCACCGCTTCGTCGGCATTGAAGCAACCGGCGGTGTTGGGAAGGTACACGTATTTTTTGGGGTCCACATAATCCACCAGCATCGGCTGGGTGGGATCGGAGACATTAACACGACGCACCGCGACGGTGACCATTTCGGCGCCCGATGCCTCAATCGCACGGGCCGTTTCTTCGAAATCCTTGTATTTTCCGGTGCCGACAATCAGGCGCGAGTTAAATGTGGCTCCGGCAACTTCGAAGACATCATCGGTGGGCGCATTGCCGGCGCCTTCGGGCAAACCGCCGCCGATGAAGTGCACAATCTCCAGCTTATCGCCATCGGTGAGAGCGACGTTTTCGTACGTGGAGCGGGGTACGATCTCCAGATTGCGCTCGATCGCCACTTTACGGCCATCCAGTCCCAGATCACCAAGAAGCTCAGAGACGTTCATCGGCGCGATTACCGAGCGCGCTTCGCCATTGATCGTCAGGTCCATTGGATTTCCCGCCATTCCTTGCCAAAACCGAAGAACATAATTATGTGCTTACGGAACGTAGCTTGCAACCGCCTGAGGCGCGGTTAATGGTTCATTCATTCCCAACCTCTAAGCAGACTTTAAGGATAATGAATTGTGGCGGACATGGTGAATACGGTCCTGATACTGAACGGCCCCAACCTGAATATGCTGGGCACCCGCGAGCCGGAGATTTACGGAAGCCAGACGCTTGCCGATATCGAAGCCTTGTGCGCGGGCCAGGCGGAAGGCCTCGGCGTCGGCATCGATTTCCGGCAAAGCAACGCGGAAGGCGAGCTGGTCGATTGGATTCAAGGCGCACCCGATTGCGCGGCGGCCATCATCATCAACGCCGGCGCCTACACGCACACATCGGTGGCCCTCCTGGACGCATTGCGGACGGCCAATTTGCCGGTAATCGAGGTGCATTTGTCCAATATTTTTCAGCGCGAGAAGTTTCGCCATGAAAGCTATATCTCGCAAGCCGCAGCCGGCGTGATCTGCGGCTTCGGCGCGCATGGATACGAGATGGCCTTGCAGGCAGCGGCAAGAATTCTGGCCGATGGCTGAGGCATCATTTGCTAATCGGCGCAAAAAGCCCAATGTCTAACTAAACCGCAACCAACGAAAACGGACGGCCATGAGCGGATCAGAGACGCGTTCGCGCGAGTTGTTCAAATTAACGCCGGATATACTCCTGCGCGCCTATATGGCCGGCATATTTCCAATGGCCGAAAGCCGCGATAAGCCTGAGATTTTCTGGGTCGATCCCGAAGACAGGGGCATCATTCCCCTGGATAAATTCCATATCCCCAAAAGCCTAAAAAAAACCGTGCGCCGGGGCGCGTTCGATATCCATTGCGACCGGGATTTCGATGGCGTCATCCTGGGCTGTGCCGGCGCAGGCGCCAAATCCCATGGGGACCGCGAGGACACCTGGATCAACGAAGAGATCATGCATCTTTATGGCAAGCTGTTCCGTATGGGCCTCGTGCATACGGTCGAATGCTGGAAAGACGGCGCGCTGGCCGGCGGACTCTACGGGGTGGCCATCAAGGGCGCGTTTTTCGGCGAAAGCATGTTCTCCAGGGAACGCGACGCATCGAAAGTGGCACTGGTACATCTGGTGGCGCGCTTGACGCTTGGCGGCTATACGCTTTTGGACACCCAGTTCATTACCGAACATCTGGAACAGTTCGGCGCCCACGAAGTGCCCCGCGATATCTATCATTTGATGCTTGATCAGGCGCTAACCACAGACGCCGAATTTCAAGGCGTGCTGCCTTCCGGCGATGGCGGCTCGGCGCTGGAAGAATTTTTGCAATCCAAGACCCAGACGTCGTAGACCGGATGCTCCATAGCGGCCAGCGCCGGTGAAGACGCGAACATCCACCCCCGGTAGACGCTGACCACCGGCTCACCCGGACGGGCCTCCCATATATCCAAGAATGCCGTGCTTTCGGGGGCTTCCTCGGGCGGGCGCTTGTCACAGGTGCGGGCGATGATTTCCAAGGTGCCGAACTTGATGGTGGCGCTTACCGGAGCATCGAAGGTGGACACCCGCGCGGTCACCTTGTCCAGCGCCTGCAGGACCGCAACGTTGTAGGTTTCGGCCATGGCCGTGCCTGGGGCCGCAAAAGCCAACAGAAGCAATATTAAGGGCCGGGCCAATTTTATCATCGGATCAGCCGCCGGCTTTGACCGCCTTGAAACGAAGGCGCACATAATCGACGGTCCAATTGCCATCGGCGTCACAAAGATCGGCCGCGACGGCATTTTCCACCTCTGCCTTAAGGGCGGCGTGCTCGCCCACATCAACGGCGGCAAGGAAGCTGCGCGCGAACACGTCCAGCCAATCGGCCAAGGAGCCCGGTATCGGCGTTGGCCGATTGATCAGATCAATACTATCGACGCGAAACCCTGCCGCTTCGAGGCGGGCGCCGTAGGCTTCGGGATCGGGGAAATACCATGGATCAAAGGTTTCGGCTTCGATGCCCCGGCGGCGCAAGGCTTCATGAAGGCTCCGCCGGACTTGGGCGACATTGCCGGCGCCGCCCATTTCAGCAACCAAGCGTCCGGGTACCCGCAAGGCCCGCCATACACAGGCCAGCATCGCGTCCTGATCGGCAATCCAGTGCAGGGCGGCGTTGGAAAACACGGCATCGAATTCACCGTCGAAGGGCAAATCCTCGCCCCGCAATATTTGCGCATCAACGCCCTTGGCACGCGCCGCTTCGACCTGATCGGTGCTGGAATCAATACCGAGAAGCCGGGCGCCAGCATCCATAATGCTTTTGCTTAGAACGCCATCGCCGCAGCCGAGATCGAGAATGCGCTCGCCTTGCAAAGGCGCCAGCAGATCAAGTACCGGCATGCCAAGATCGGAAACGAAGCGCGCATTTTTTGCGTAACTCGCAGGATCCCAGGTTTGGCGGTCTGGCCCGTTTGGATCGGGCTTAATTGGATTTGTCGTCATTCCCACCTGTCGCCAGGAAAATGATTTCCCCGACTTGGCGTTCCAGAGATTGAAAATCTTCCGACTGGGTAATCGCGCCGCCGGCCTTCAAAAATTCCTTCGATCCACCGGGCTTCAAGCGCACATAATTGCCGCCGATCAGGCCAGCGCTGGTGATCGCGGCGATAGTGTTTTTCGGCACCTTTACGTCAGGATTGATCGACATGGTGACCACGGCTTCATAATTCTCTGCATCGAGAATATTGGATTTTACCGTACCGACGATGATGCCGCTGATACGCACATCGCTGCCGGCCTGCAATCCGCCGGTGTCTGCAAAGACGGCTTTGATTTCATATCCCTCGATCGCCGTCACCTGGGCAGTGGTGGCAAATACATAGAGAAATCCGGCAGCTACCAGGATAACCACCGCGCCCAATACAGTTTCCGCTAAATTTCGTCCCACGATGCGTTCCTTCTCTTACCGTTCGCCAAGCTATTTCTTGGCCGCCGCCTTGGATTTGGCTTGTTTGGATTTGGCCTCACCAATGATCAAATCAAGGAGGTCTTGTACCACCACCGAGTCTTGGGTTTGATCAAGGGTGTCGCCGGCTTTGATCTCTTCATCTTCGGCGCCCGCTTCCAACACGATAAATTTGGACCCAAACAATCCCTCGGTATGGATTGCGGCCGAAGTATCGATCGGCAATTTCGCGTCGGTCTCGATATTCATATCCACGGTGGCGGCGAAATCCGAGTCCAGCCGCATACCGATGACCTTGCCGATTTTTATGCCGGCGATGCGAACTTCGTCTCCGACCTGCAAGCCGTCGATGCGGTTAAAAATGGCATGGATGGTGGTTCCAGAGCCACCGCCTTCGATTTTGCTGCTCGAAAAAGACAGAACGCCTACCCACACCAAGGCAATCACGGTCACCGCGCCGACGAGAATATTTCGAGTGTCTTCGTGCATGGAATTTAACGCCGGCGCCTTATTTCGGCGACCAGGCTTGGTAATCGCCACTGGCCGGCGCCCGGGCACCGCCTTGGAGATCGTGCCCGGCGGGCCGGTAGGCCGCCACGGTTCCGGTCAAATTGGGCAGGTGCGGTTTTTGCCAATCTTTGGCCGTGGCCGCCTGTTCTGTCAGAGGATTTTCAAGCGTATGATGCAGCCAGGCGTGCCATTCCGGCGGCACCTTGGACGCCTCAGGTGAGCCGTGATAGACCACCCAGCGCCGCTCGCGCCCATGCAGCTTTTTGCCCTTGCCTTTGTAATAGCCATTGCCGAACGCGTCCTTGCCGACAAGATCGCCATTCAACAGAGTATATATCCAGGTTCCGAGGCTCATGCGTGTTCCCGTCTCAGAAAGTTGCGGCGCACAATATGGCACCAAGCAGGCCAAGCGTCTACCCCAGGGTACCTGGGAGGGACAGTTTCACAAGTGACTTGACGGTGCTTGCCGGCCAGCGCCTTATGAACCAGCCGTTTCAATCAACAGCCACCATGCAGCGCCGACGTCAATATGATGGCAGACAGCCCCGAAAAACTGTTCCAACTGGCGCAATCCCTCGAAAGTGGGGGAGATTTCGCAGCCGCCGCTGACGCCTACCGGCGCGGGCTGGAACTGGCACCCGATACCGGCGAGGCCCACCACAATCTCGCCGGGATATTGCGGCGATTGGGGCTGGCGGACGAATCGCTCGCCTATGCCCGCCGCGCCGCCCAGTTGCTGCCGGGGCGACCGCCGGTGCTGAACAGCCTCGGCCAATCGCTGGAGCAATCGGATTTGGCGGAAGAGGCCGAAGCGGCTTTTCGAGACGCCCTCACGTCGGAGCCCAATTATCCGCCCGCCGCCGCCAATCTCGGCCGCCTTTTGGAACGCCGCCAGCGGCCCGATGAAGCCGCCGCGGTTCTGGCACCGGCCCAGGCGGCCAACCCCGGCGACGCGGCGCTAAACGTCAACCTCGCCAATGCCTATCTGGGCCTGGGCCGCCCGGACGAGGCGGCATCGCTGCTCAACGCGGCGACGGCGCTAGACCCGGATCTGGCGCCGGCGCTAAATTCTCTCGGCACCGCACATTATATAATGCACGATTGGGCGGCGGCAGCGGCGGCCTTCACGCGGGCCATCGCGCTCGACCCCGAGTTTGCCCAGGCCCGCGAAAATTTGGCCCAGACTCGCTTTCAAATGGGCAGCTATGCGGTCGGCTGGCCCGATTATGAGTGGCGCTGGAAAAATCCTGACAACCATCTGACCAAAATCAACTTTGCGGCGCCGGAATGGGACGGCAAGCCCCTGGCCGGGCGGACCCTTTTGTTGCACGCCGAACAGGGCTTCGGTGACGCCATTCAGTTTGTCCGTTTCGCCGCAGCCATCGAAAAGCAGGGCGGCAGGATTCTGCTGGCCTGCCAAAAGGAGTTGGTATCGTTGCTGACCGGCGCCTGCAAATTGGACGATGTTGTCGCCCTGGACGGACCCGTGCCCGATCATCAGTGCCACGCCGCTCTGTTAAGCCTGCCAAGAATGCTCGGTATCACGGGCCCCTGGCCGGCCGGGTCGGCGCCTTATTTATCCGCCGCGCCCCATGCCGCAATCACTGATGTGGGCAGAACGAACATGCGGATAGGCGCCGCCTGGGCCGGGCGCCGGCGCCACTTCATGGATGCCTATCGCAACCGAAGTTGCCAGGCCCTGGATTTCCACGCCCTCGCCGAGCGGCCGGGCGTGTCCCTGTTCGGGCTGCAGACGGACACCGCCGGTGAAGGCCCGCCGTTTGCAATGACCGACCTCAGCCCCCATATGACCGATTTCGCCGCCAGCGCCGCCCTGGTGCAAGCAATGGATATCATCGTCACCGTGGACACCGCCCTCGCCCACCTCGCCGGTGCTCTTGGCAAGCCCTGTGCAGTGATGCTGGCCTATACGTCGGACTGGCGCTGGAACGATATTTATGGCCGCATTCCCTGGTACCCAAGCGTTTTTGCCTTCCGCCAGCCGGCTCCCGGCGACTGGAGCGGCGCATTTTCAGATTTGATTCTCGCATTTGAGGCGGGATTGCCGATTCCGGGCGGATCGAAGCTCAAATTACCCTGAAATTCGACTCCATTCTCCACCATCGACGACATTTGTCACCATATTTGGTTTTGCCAAGGCACTATTAATGGCTAATGTCAGCTTGTGGATAACTCTCATATCTAGTTGTTATAACATAATATTATTGAATTTATCCACAATCACGCCGGCGTTTAACCAGGCACCTTAACGTATTGAATCTGTACGGGGTTTCAAGATTTGGTATTTTTATTCCTGTTCAACCCCATATTTAGTTGCTCCCAAAAATTGCTTGAGCTACATTTGCCAGGCATAATGCCAGTACTACACAAAATGTTGTAGCCAAGCGTTGGGAAGCAGCCGGCCTGGGAGGCTGAGTTTGTCCCTTCTTGGGGGAAGGGCAATCAGTCGGTTACGCCGGGGAAATTTGGGGGATAAAATGAGAGTACAACGTTTCTTTACGAGGGCAGAGTCCGGCCCATACGGGGATACAGAGTTTCGCACCACTTCGAGCGAGATTCGCAATCCTGATGGGTCCGTGGTCTTTAGCCATGATGATATCGAGGCGCCGGCCGATTGGTCGCAGGTCGCCTGTGATGTGCTTGCGCAAAAGTACTTCCGTAAAGCCGGCATTGCCGTGCATCTCAAACGCATCGAAGAGAATTCGGTGCCGTCCTGGCTCTGGCGTAGCGTTCCCGATGAGGACGCGATGAGCGCCCTGCCCGAAGATGAACGCTTCAACGGCGAGGCATCTGCCAAGCAGATATTCAACCGGCTGGCCGGCACCTGGACCTATTGGGGCTGGAAGGGCGGCTATTTCGATTCCGAAGACGACGCCCGCGCATATTACGATGAAATGTGCCACATGCTGTGCAAGCAGATGTGCGCGCCCAATTCGCCGCAATGGTTCAACACCGGATTGCACTGGGCCTATGGCATCGACGGCCCAGCGCAAGGCCACCATTATGTGGACTATCAGACCGGCGAGCTGACCCGCTCCAATTCCGCTTACGAGCATCCGCAACCGCATGCCTGTTTCATCCAGAGCATCAGTGATGATCTGGTCAATGAAGGCGGCATTATGGATCTGTGGACCCGTGAAGCGCGCTTGTTCAAGTACGGCTCCGGCACTGGCACCAATTTCTCGGCGCTGCGCGGCGCCAACGAGCCTTTGTCCGGCGGCGGCAAATCCTCCGGCGTCATGAGTTTCCTGAAAATCGGCGACCGCGCCGCCGGCGCCATCAAGTCCGGCGGCACCACCCGGCGCGCCGCGAAAATGGTGATCCTCGACGCCGATCACCCGGATATCGAAAACTTCATCAATTGGAAGGTGAAGGAAGAGCAAAAAGTCGCAGCTCTGGTCGCTGGCTCGCGCCTGATGGAAAAACATCTCAACCTCATCATTGCCGCCTGCCATGAAGGCGAAGACGATGACACCACCCGCTTCGACGGGCGCGCCAACAAAACCCTCAGAAAAGCGATTTTGGGTGCAAGGCGCTCGATGCTGCCGGAAAACTGTATCCAACGGGCCATCGAATACGCCAAGCAGGGCTATACCGAGCTGGTCATGGACACCTACGATACCGACTGGGATTCGGAAGCCTACCTCACCGTATCGGGGCAAAATTCCAACAACACCGTGCGCGTCGATGATGAATTTCTGCACGCCGTCGAGACCGACGGCGACTGGTCGCTTCGCCAGCGCACCGACGGCAAAGCATCCAAGACCCTGCCAGCGCGGGAATTGTGGGACCAGATTTGCGAAGCCGCCTGGGCCTGCGCCGATCCCGGCCTACAGTTCGACACGACCATCAACGATTGGCACACTTGCGCCGATACGGACCGGATTTACGGATCAAACCCTTGCTCGGAATATATGTTCCTGGACAACACGGCCTGCAATCTGGCGTCCCTTAATCTTCGCGCCTTCGAAGATGAAGACGGCGATTTCGATGTGGACGCATTTACCGCCGCCGTCCGGCTTTGGACCATCAATCTGGAAATCGCCGTGCTGATGGCCCAATTCCCGGCCGCCGACATTGCCGAGCTTTCCTATAAATATCGTACCCTAGGCTTGGGCTATGCCAATATCGGCGGGTTGCTGATGGCCCAGGGGATTGCCTACGATTCCGATGAGGGGCGTACCATTTGCGCCGCCATCACCGCACTGATGACCGGCATCGGCTACAAAACCTCCGCCGAAATGGCAGAGAGTCTTGGCGCCTTTCCAGGCTATGAGGACAACCGGAGTTCCATGCTGCGGGTGATCCGCAATCATCGCCGCGCCGCCCACGGCGAGACCGGCGGCTATGAGAAAGTCGCCGTCGCGCCGGTGCCCTTAGCGCAACCGGATGATGGTACGGCCGCCCATATCATCACCGCCGCGCGCACCGCCTGGGACGATGCCTTGGCCCTCGGTGAGACCCACGGATACCGCAATGCCCAGGCCACGGTGGTAGCGCCAACCGGCACCATCGGGCTGGTCATGGATTGCGATACCACCGGCATCGAGCCTGATTTCGCCCTGGTTAAGTTCAAAAAGCTGGCCGGCGGCGGATATTTCAAGATCATCAACCACACGGTTCCAGTGGCCTTGCAGCGGCTCGGCTATGACGGTGGCCAGATCGAAGAGATGATCCGCTATGCAGTCGGCCACGGCACCTTGGAAACTTCGCCCGCCATCGGCCACGAGGCACTCAAAAAATGCGGCTTCACCGATGAGGCCATCGATGCCGTTGAATATGCCCTCGCCGATGCGTTCGATATCAAGTTCGTCTTCAACAAGTGGACCCTGGGCTCCGGCTTCTGCATCGATACGCTTGGTTTCACGGACGAGCAATTGGAAGACATGAGCTTCGATATGCTTAGCGAATTGGGCTTTTCCAAAGACGATGTGGCGTTGGCCAATATCCATGTTTGCGGCGCCATGACCCTGGAAAACGCGCCCCATTTAAAGGACGAGCATCTGCCGGTTTTCGATTGCGCCAACCCATGCGGCCGGGACGGCAAGCGCAGCCTGTCGCCGGAAAGCCACATCCGCATGCTGGCTGCGGCGCAGCCATTTATTTCCGGATCCATCTCGAAAACCATCAACATGGCCAATTCCGCCGTCATCCAGGACTGCAAGGACGCCTATATGCTGTCCTGGAAGCTGGGCCTAAAAGCCAACGCTCTTTACCGGGACGGCTCCAAACTTTCGCAGCCGCTGAATTCGCAAAACATCGACGACGATGCCGAAGAGACCCTAGCAGAGCAGCTTGCCGAGGCGCCGTCGGCGGTTCGCGCCGAGATTGTCGCCGAGCGGGTGGTAGAGCGTTACATTTCCCAACGTCGGCGCCTTCCGCACCGGCGCAAGGGCTACACCCAAAAAGCCACCGTCGGCGGTCACAAGGTGTATTTACGCACCGGCGAATACGAGGACGGCACCGCCGGTGAAATATTCATCGATATGCACAAAGAAGGCGCTGCCTTCCGCAGCCTGATGAACAATTTCGCCATCGCCATCTCCATCGCGTTGCAATATGGCGTGCCCCTCGAGGAATTTGTCGAAGCCTTCACCTTCACCCGGTTCGAGCCATCCGGGATGGTCGAGGGCAACGATTCCATCAAGATGTCCACATCGATTCTCGATTACATCTTCCGCGAAATGGCGGTCTCGTATCTGGGGCGGAACGATCTGGCGCACGTACAGCCCGAAGATTTGGATCCCTCGACGTTGGGCAGTAGTGAGCAAAACAACCCCATGCATAATGCCACCCAAGAAGCATTGGATATGGTCGAGAAGCTGGCCAGCCAAGGCTATATGCGATCCAACTTCCTGGTGGTCAATGGCGGCAAGAATGGTAACGGCAGTGGCGCCAAAGTTGCCGCTGTTGCGACGGCGAGCACCGTGGAAACTTCGATGTCGCTCAGCGCGGGTAGTGCTGGCGCGATTGAAACAGTTACCTCCGAAACCTTCGCCTTGGACCCAACTGCCCTCCGGCGCGCCGATGGCCATATGGACGATGTTCGCGAAGCGCGCATGAAAGGCTACGAGGGTGATGCCTGCGGCGAATGCGGCAACTTCACTTTGGTGCGCAACGGGACTTGCATGAAATGCGTCACTTGCGGCGCGACGAGCGGATGCTCATGACGAAGCTTAGAGACATACTTTTCCTCCCTGGTGAACTTGGGGTGCTCGCCTTCGCGGCCAGCCCGTTAATGGGGCACCCCATTTTTTTACCGGAAGGGAAAGTGCCAGTTCCTCCCTGGTGAACTTGGGGTGCGGTGCGGTTCAGGCCTGCCAGCCATGTACGAGCCGAACGCACCCCATTTTTTTAAGGGAAGTATCAGTTCCTCCCTGGTGAACTTGGGGGTGTAAGTTAGGGGTCACTATCCTGCCAGCCTAAGCAGCCCCGGCACCCCATTTTTTTACCAAGCGAGCCGCAACCTAAAGATATATTTGATTCGGCGCCACAAAAAAGAAAGGCGGCGCCGAATTTCGCGTGCTAACGTCCGCTGAAATCAAACACCGGCGAGCGGAGGAAATTTAGCCATGGCGGGACATATCGAGGCGCGCCTCACCGAACTGGGGATCGAGCTGCCAACAGCGGCTGCCCCGGTTGCCAACTATGTGCCCTATGTGATCACCGGCAATCTGGTGTTCGTTTCCGGCCAGGTTCCGCTGGCTGGCGGTGAACTACAATTGCCGGGCCGTGTCGGCGAGGATGTGAGCGCCGAGGACGGCCAAAACGCAGCGCGGATTTGCGCGCTCAACCTGCTGGCCCAGGTGAAAGCGGCGCTGGACGGCGATCTGGACCGGGTTGCCCGGGTTGTCAGGCTCGGCGGCTTTGTCAATTCGGCGGCTGATTTCACCGGCCAGCCGCAAGTCATTAACGCCGCATCGGACCTGATGGTTGAGGTGTTCGGCGACAAGGGCCGCCACGCCCGCGCCGCCGTCGGCTGCCCAGCCCTGCCGCTCGGCGCGGCGGTGGAGATCGACGGCATCTT
>ENA-OREN01000806-OREN01000806.1-marine-metagenome-genome-assembly--contig:-NODE-806-length-41797-cov-10.475144_pt1 | contig 41797 bp, 41 predicted proteins | sample MGYA00248624_ERZ508555 | MGnify/ENA primary metagenome ERZ508555 (study PRJEB26222, sample SAMN06267773) | marine metagenome | isolation source: Saanich Inlet, British Columbia, Canada | place... | reverse complement strand
CAGTGATTAATAGTAGATACAACGACAGCAATCATTTCGCGGTCTCTTCTTTTTATGGGCGATTTACCATACATGATTGTTTTGTATAATTTTACATGTGCATCCAAAGATTCAGGATTGAGACTGTGAATCTTTAGAATATTATCTACACCACCCCATGGCTCTATTAATTCATTATATTTCTCTTTTAAATCATCCTTAGCATCTGCCTCTGTTATTGTTTTAATCCATGCCATTTAATAATTTATCCTTGAAAATAATTAAAAATTACACCAACTCTATTACTGTTAAGTGTAAGTATAATAAAAACTTTGGTTTGAAGCGCCTGTTAAATTAACAAATATAAAAAAATATAATATTAAACAATGAGTAATAAATCTATCTTTTTCATAGGAGTACTTGGAGTCAGTCTTCTTGCCGCTTCTTTTATTTTAGGTGGACTTTTAATTGAAAATTAGTCCAAGTATGTCTTTTCATGTCTTTGTAGGTACAAACAAAAAACCCACCGGTTAAGATGGGTTCTTTGACGACAATTAGAACTATCGAAGAGTGAGCCGGGTGAGACTCGAACTCACGACCAATGGCTTAAAAGGCCACTGCTCTACCAACTGAGCTACCGGCTCTCCAAAGATTCGGATAAGCTTAAAAAAGCGGTGCAAAACTTAATGTATGTTAACAGGGATTCACAGTGAAAATTATTAATCAAGCGAACCCTCAACACACGTGGTATCAAACCCTCCACGCGTATTGTAAATTGTTGTTATTTTAATCTTATCAGTATCTAGAGCTGATTTAAGATCTTTATAAATACGTTTGGTTGCACCTTCTTGATAAATACCAACATTACGAAAACTTATGAAATAATATTTTAATGATTTTAATTCGATACATTTTCCACCGCTAGGATAGTATTCAATTTTTATATAGGCAAGATCAGGAAGACCACTAAAAGGACAAACTGCACTAAACTCATCTGTTTCAGTTGTGATATATTGATTGGGACTTTCAAAAGGGAATGTTTCAAGAAAATCAGGATTTATCTGATCTTCTCCATCAAACTCAAAATATTTTCCTTCAGGTTTAGCCATTTTCTCCTCTATATATGCATCCAGTGCTACATGTTTCTTTAACTTCAATTGAAGTTAAATATTGAAGTTTTGGTTTTAATCTATCCCATATCCATTTAGTTAAATTTTCACTCGTTGGGTTTTCAAGGCCTTCAACTTCATTTAAATAATGATGATCAAGCTGATGGTATATGGGGTCAAAAGCTTCTTTGACATCAGAAAAATCTTCTACCCAGCCTAATGATTTATCTACAGGGCCATCTAATGTCAGTCTTACTTTAAATGAATGTCCATGAAGTCGTCGACACTTATGATCTGTGGGGACATTTGGAAGCAAGTGCGCTGCTTCAAAAGTGATATCTTTATAAATTTCCATTTTATCGCTTAAGGTATACCCAAAAATTTATGTGTTTGTAAGCTTAATCGCCACAGTGGATGTTCACGGCAAAAACTTATAGTTTCTTTAATGTTAAAGCTTTTCTCTTTACCATCCATTGGTTGTAGAGAAAAATATTCAAAATCAAGATACTCAAATTGTTTCGGATCACCATTTAATTGAGGATAAACTAATTTTAACTCATGTCCTTTCTTAAGGATCAACTTACTCCCTATCTTTGGGCTAACACATATCCAGTCAATTCCTTTTGGAGCATTGACGGTTCCATTAGTTTCTATTGCAATTTGAAAGCCTATTTTGTGGAAGGCATCAACAAAAGCTTGGTCCATTTGAAGAAGTGGCTCACCACCAGTGCAGACAACAAATGGTTTAGAATTAGAATTTTTGGGCCAAAATGAAATGGCATGCTTAGCAAGCGATAAAGCTTTTTCAAACTTTCCACCGCCAGGCCCATTAACTCCAACAAAATCGGTATCACAAAAATTACATATTGCATTACTTCGATCTGCTTCTAATCCAGTCCATAAGTTGCATCCAGAAAATCGTAGAAAAACCGCAGGGCGTCCAGTATGAAATCCTTCGCCTTGTATGGTATAATATGTTTCTTTTATGGAATACATTTTATTTAGAATATTTTATAGGGTCTGATAATCCTAACTTTTCAAATCCTCGGATTCGAAGCTGACAAGCATCACAATGACCACACGAATATCCATTTTGTTCAGGATCGTAACAGGAATGTGTTAGACCATAGTCAACATTAAGATTAAGCCCAGCTTTAATTATATCTGATTTGGTCAAGTCAATTAATGGTGTATGAATATTAGTATCAGATTTTTCTTCTACCCCAACCTTGGTAGCTAGATTAGCCATATGTTGAAACGAAGCAATATATTCTGGACGGCAATCAGGGTATCCGCTATAATCCAATGCATTCACTCCAATAAAAATATCATTAGCCCTTAGAGTTTCAGCATATGCTAATCCAAATGATAAAAAAATTGTATTTCTTGCAGGCACATATGTAACTGGGATCTCATTTTTAATATTAGTTTCATCTCGATCTTTAGGAACTTCAATATCATCAGTTAAAGCTGAACCACCAAATGCTCTTAAATCAATATCTAAAATAATGTGTTTCTCAACTCCCATGCTTTTGGATACTGCTTTTGCAGAATCCAACTCAAATTCATGGCGTTGACCATATCGAAAAGAAAGAGCATAAGGTAAAAACCCACTATCAATTGCAATAGCAAGACAGGTTGCGGAATCCAAGCCACCTGATAATAGAATAACTGCTTTTTTCATTTAAAACTTAATATTGTAGAAATAATTAAGGTTTTTGGGCAATCATTATAATTTCAATTAAGGCTCCTGGAAATAAAACTGTTTGGACTGCTGCTCTAGCTGGAGGGGCATTCTTAAAATATTCAGCATAGACTTCATTCATTGCTTTGTAGTCATTCATATCTGTAATAAATACCTGTGATTGCACAACGTCATCAAAGTTAAAGCCAGCTTCATTTAGTACGGCTCCTAGATTTTCCATTACTCGTATAGTTTGTTCTTTAATTCCACCACTAACAATTTTACGTGTAGTAGGATCTAGTGCAATTTGCCCTGCCAAATATAATGTATTATTTACTTGAATTGCTTGTGAGTAGGGTCCGATTGCCGCAGGAGCTTTATCCGTTGAAATAACTTTTTTAGTTTCTACTTGGCCACATGAAGAAATAAACAATGCTAAAACAAAAACCAATTTTTTGTTCATGAACTCACACCATTTTTAATAATGTTTTCCATCGCATCAGAAAATCGATCAATTTCTTCAATAGTTGTATAAACATGAGGTGTTACTCTACAGCCTGTAAACTCATCATGATTGATGGCAACAACAAAAATTCTATATTTATCCCAAAGTTCTTTTGCTACAGCTGAAGTATCAATGCCTTTAATCTCAACGGTTGCTATTGCACAACTTTTTCCAGGCTTTAAACTTGTATGTAATCTAATCCTATCGTTTTTTAATAGTCTTTTGGCCCAACGATCTCTTAAATATATCAATCGAGCCTCTTTATTCTTACTTCCTATTCCTTGCTGAAAAGTGAGCGCATCTCCAATAGCTATTTTATTAGGGCAAGGGTGCGTCCCAATTTCTTCAAATTTTCTAATATCATCTTTTTTACAGTCACTAGTCCATGCCGCTTGCATTGGCCAAAGGTCAACTATTTTATTTCTACGAACATAAAGCATCCCTGTTCCAAAAGGCGCAGAAAGCCATTTATGTAAACTTGTGGCATAATAGTCACAGCCTAGGTCATCAATATTAAAATCAAAATGTGCAAAAGTGTGTGCGCCATCAACGATGACAGGAATATTATATTTTTTAGCCATCCTAACAACCTTCTTGACAGGGAGTATTTGGCCAGTAATATTTATCATATGACACATTAAGATCATTTTTGTTTTTGGAGTAATATTTTTTTCAAATAATCTTACAATCTCATTTTCATTTTCTGCAGGAATAGGAATTTTAAACTGTTTCATCACTATTCCATCACGACATTCTCTTTGTTTAAATGTTGCGATCATTCTTCCATAATCTTGAGTGGTAGTTAAAACTTCGTCTCCTGCTTTAAGGTCAATCCCATTTTGACAGATTTGAAGTCCTTCGGAAGCATTTCTAGTTATGGCGATTTCTTCAGGGTCGCAATTAAAAAACCTAGCCATTCTTCTCCTAACGGTTTCTTTTTGTGGCTCAAGAATACGCCACATTGAATAAGCAGGAGATGTATTAGAAAAATCTAAATGTCGTTTTAATGCATTCATAACTACAGTAGGAGAAGGGCTTACTCCTCCATTATTTAAATTAATTAAACCTCGATCTGCAGTGTACCCTTGTTGTATTTCTCGCCAGTAAGACTCATCACGTGCAACATCTTTTGGGTTTCCTACTGCAGTTTTAATTTTTGTTATCGCCTTGGCCATTAGAGTTGGATTAGAAATTGCAACTGTTGCTAATGCGGCGGGTTTAGCAAGTGACCCTAAAAACTCTCTTCTGTCAAGATTACCCATAACTCCTCCATATATTGTAAAAAACGTACTTTAAAATACCTTATGTGTTTCAATTTGTCAATTAAGAGCATTAAGAATATTAATTTTCATAGTTACTGTATATGTAAGTTCTATATACTATGAGGACTAAAAAGTAGGAGAGGATATGATAAAAAAATTAATAATAATGTTACCTATCATTGTTTTAGCGATGCAACAAAAAGCAGATGAAGACTCAATTCGATTTATTTTTGAACCCGATTCATTGTTATTGCATGTAGGCGAATCAGCTGAGATTACAATTAAAATGGTAACTAGTAATGGTAAATTAACGGGAACTCCATTTTTAATTTATGGTCAACCAAGAAGATCATTAGAAACCTACCCTCGTATTAGTGATTCAACTGGCTTTGCCAAAGTAAAAGTTAAACCCTATAAACCCGGATCTTTAAAGCTACGAACAAGAAGTATATCCATAAAACGTGAAGATAGAACCTATGGAGAATTAAAAATTAGTGTGCCAAAACCTAAGCTGAAAAAAATTGTATTTAAGATCTCAAATGATAATATTTATGAAGGAACAACTATTAGATTAGATCCGGTTGTATATGATGAAGCAAATTTAATTAGAGATGATGTATCTGTATTGCTCTCATCTTCCAATTCAAAAGTTGCTAATATTGATGGGATTGGAACTTTAACCACTTTAAAGGCAGGAAATACAACAATTTCTGCAACCGTAGACTCCTTATTTACATCTATTGATTTAAAAGTAATTAAGAATCCTGTAAGGTCATTATCGCTTTATTCAGATCAAGATAAAATAAGAACGGGTGATGTTATTACTTTTAAAGCAGTTGCCTATGATCGTAGAAATAAGGTTGTAGAAAACGCGCCTATTCAATTTTCATATAATGGTAAAGCTGAATATGGTATTGGATTACCTGCTTCAGCGCAAATAATGTCTGATGGTCGTTTTGTTGCTGAAACCAAAGGTATATATTCTATTAAAGCTTCATCTAATGGATATAATGCCCAAAAGACAATTAAAGTTGGTCCTCGAAATGTTGCAAAAGAAGTTGAGTTAATTGGACATGGTTTAATTTCAAATGTTTATACATCTGACCTTTGGATATGGCCAGGAATAGGAGAGCATGAAGGTAAGGATTTTGCAGTAACAGGTACATGGGGAGCAAATGGTGAAGCGTACTTTTGGGATATAAGTGACCCTTCAAATATGAAAATTATTGATACTGTTACTGTAGATGCTCGTACAGTAAATGATGTAAAAATTTCAGAAGATGGAAGAGTAGGCGTGATAAGTAGAGAGGGGGCCTCTAATAGAAAAAATGGATTTGTAATATTAGATGTTTCAGATCCGTATAATGTAGAGATTTTATCTACATTTAATGATGATATGACGGGTGGGGTACATAATACATTCATATACGAAGATCATGTTTTTGCTGTAAACAATGGAAGAAAATATGATATTATTAATATTCAAGATCCTAAGAATCCCTTTCGTGTTGGTGTCTATGAATTAACTACACCGGGTCACAGTATTCATGATGTTTGGGTAGAAGATGGTATAGCCTATTCTTCTAATTGGGCTGATGGTGTTCACGCTGTTGATGTTGGAGGTTTAAAATTCAATGAAAAAAACCAGAAAAAAATAAAATTCAACCCACTTTTATTAAAAGCTGGTCAAGGTAGTCCCTCGAATCCAGTCCATTTGGCTGACATGGTAGATCCAAATGGACATAATCATGCTGCCTTTCCTTTTAAAAGTCAGTCATCTGATAAATTTTATATTGTTGCAGGAGATGAATGGTTTCCATGGAGGTACCCAAATAAACCAAGGCCATATCAACCACGAGGAGGGTTTCATTTTTTAGATTTCACTGATACAAATAATCCAAAAGAAGAAGCAATCTACACGATAACTGAAGCTGGTTCTCATAATCATTGGATAAAAGGTGACACTCTTTATGCTGCGTATTACAATGGAGGATTAAGAATAGTCGATATATCTGGAGAATTGCTAGGCGACTTATACAGGCAGGGGCGTGAGATAGCATTTTTTCAAACAGGGCATCCTGATGGACATATTAAAAACTCTCCAAATGTTTGGGGAACAATTCCATATAAGGGCTATATATTTTTCTCAGATATGTACAGTGGACTATATTGTGTTAAGCTAGTTGAAAAAAATAAAGAAAGCACTCCATAATAATCTAATAAGCAAAATTTCGAACTAAAATTATGTTACCTAAAGTAATACTTTAAGCTTTGCAATAAAAATAATTGAAAAATTCAAAGATTCTCTATTGCCTTCCATTTTTTTATGCCGTTATATTAGGGTGCTTCTTTTGATAGGATTCGTTTGGAATACTATTTTAAGAGGTTGGCAAATGAAAAAGTGATAGGGCTCTGGGTTGGCGTTCAGGGCCTTATAATTAAGAAATTAGCCGCAGCATTTTCAGAAAAATTGGAAATTCTGCGGCATTTCTATTTTAGTATGTCAACTATATATTAGTTTTTTGATAATGGGGGCGATCGGTTTCGACGGGATATGCGTCGTGTTAAATTGCATGTCGAGGTCCAGGATCTCGTTAATCACCTGGAAAAACCATAAATGCCGATAACGGCTATATGGCCGCTGCTTAATTAATTAAGTAAGTTGGTCCGTCCTAAAAGTGGTGCGTCTATGGCTACTTTTAAGGGCGTCAAATACATAGACTGGTTCTAATTTATGTCTGAGATATTAGGATAAGAATTAATCAGACTTTGCTTGTAATGGCCACGTCAACAGGGCAGTTATAAGTGAGCTTAAACTGATTGACTAAGCATGTAGGTATTTTTCGGGATTCTATTTCGGACGGGAGTTCAATTCTCCCCGCCTCCACATTATTATAAACGTGTTATAATTGTTTCAACGCCATTAATTACAAATTGAACAGCAATAACCATAAGTATAAGACCCATAATTCTTTGAATGACACGCATTCCTGTAACACCAATCTTTTTACCCACCTGATCACCTGCTCGTAGAATAAAATAAAATATAATCATTGTAATTAGTACAGCTAATAAAAGTGTTCCAAGACTGATTGTAGATGGAGCTTTCCCAGATAAAAGCATTACTCCTGTGATAGCTCCAGGTCCAGCTATTAATGGTATTCCAATAGGACTAATCGCAATTTCATCAGATTCTTTGAATTCTTCAATTTCAGTATCAGTTGATCTTGAACGACCGACTTGAGCCTCGAGCATTCTTAAACCACTTCTAAAAAATAAAATTCCACCCATTATTTGAAATGCTTCTAATGTAATTCCATATAAATTAAATATAATAGATCCTAAAAGAGTAAAAACAAGTAAAGTTATAGTACCTGTAGCAATTCCTTTCTTAGCAATTTTAACCTTTTCTTTTTTGGAAAACCTTTCTGTCATAACAATAAAAATGGGCGCTATTCCTAAAGGATTTATAAGTGTTAATAACGTTGAGAGGCAAAGAATTAAAAATTGAAATTCAACATCTAAGAAGTATTGCATCACATTCTTTCAGGCGCTGTAATGCCTAATATAGTTAATCCATTACGTAAAACAATTTTAACAGCTTGAATAAGAGCAATTCTAGATCTAGTTAAATCTTTGTCTTCGGTAATTACCCTGCAATCAGAATAAAACCGATGAAAATTATTAGCTGTATCATACAAATAAGTTGCTATTGTTTGAGGTTCTAGAGCAGTACGAGAATTTTCAATTACCTGTGGAAATTGTTCAAGTTTTTTTAATAATCGTAGTTCAGATTGATGCGTAAGCAACGATAAATCATAATTATTTAACTTTGGGTTGTCAAGGGCTTCGTAGCGCTTAATTATATTACAAATACGTGCATGTGCATACTGTAAATAAAAAACAGGGTTTTTCTCTGATTGATCTGTTGCAAGATCTAAATCAAAATTCAAATGTGTATTCATACCGCGCATCACAAAAAAATATCGTAGAACATCTGGATTTACTTCTTTAACTAGCTCATCCATAGTAACAAAATTTGCTTTACGTGTTGACATCTTTACTTTTTCACCTGAACGTAATAACGTTACAAATTGATATAAAAGAACATGAATATGATCAGTTTTCATTCCAAGTGCATCAAGCGCAATTAATACATCAGGATATGTATCTGCATGATCTGCTCCAAAAATATCAATTATTAGATTATATCCACGATTTATTTTATCTTGGTGGTATACGGTATCTGGAACTCGATAGGTTGGCTCGCCACTACTTTTTATATATACACGATCTTGTTCTTTGCCTAAAGAAGTTGAACGAAACCAGGTTGCGCCATCTTTTTCGTAAATGAGATCTTTTGATTTCATTTCATTTAAAAATTTGTCAATTTGTCCATTATCATAAAAAGACTTTTCATTTGAAAATTTGTCAAATTTTATTCCAATATTCAGTAAACTATTTTTTATATCTAAAAAAATAGTTTTTTCAGCAAAATCTTTGAATATAGGATCCTTTGTATTTAAAGATTTACCATGTTCTTTGATAATTAACTTTGCAATATCTATAATATATAAGCCTTCATATCCACCTTCAGGAAAATCAGATTCTTTACCAATTAATTCTCTATATCTAAATTCAACAGACTCGCCAAGTATGCGCATTTGTCTACCAGCATCATTAAAATAATATTCTCGTGTAACTTCATACCCATTCCACTCTAAAATATTTGCAACACTATCACCTAAAACTGCATTCCTACCATGGCCAACAGTAAGTGGGCCAGTAGGATTTGCACTCACAAATTCAACATTAGCTTTTTGACCTTTTCCATAAAGATTATTACCATAACTCTCATTAGAAAGAATATCCTCAAGAATTTGATAATAGTATGCAACCCCTATTGTAAAATTTATAAAACCTGGGTTTGTAACTGTAATTTTATCTATTACACCATCAGAATGATCTATAACATTACTAATTTTTTCACCAATTTTCATTGGATTCATCTTTAGTTCTTTACTTAAAATAAGTGGAAGGTTTGTAGAAATATCTCCAAAGTCAGGATTCTTAGGAGGTGAAAGTTTAATCTCTTTCTCTGGATACTCCAGAGTTGAAAGAGCGTTAATCAGAGTTTGATTTAATAGAGATAAAATCTTCATCATTATATTCTATTATTGGTGCATCAGCCCAAAGTTTTTCAATATTATAATAGTTTCGCTCAGTTGTTTTAAAAATATGAACAATAACATCGATGTAATCAAGTAACACCCAATTTAATTGTTCGTAACCTTCAATTCGAATAGGTTTATGATCAGTGCTTTTTCTAATAGTATCTGCGATTGCTTTAACTTGAATATCTGTATCTGCTGAGCATATTACAAATTGATCGGTAAAACTTGTAAGGTTCATAACATCAATACTGATTACGTTTTCAGCTTTTTTATCCAAAGCAAAATTAGAAATTTGAGCAGCTAGATCACTTGAAGTGATAGCTTTAGGAGGATTAGAAGGTGACAAATTAATTAGTTATTTAAATAGGCTTGAATGGATGAAATAGATCGAAAATCTTTTCCAATAACTAATGTTATATCGACATCTAGATTAGGGTCGGCAGCAGTAATCACTTGACTTGAATTATTTATATCAAATCCAAGAGCTTCAGCTACATGTTTCATCCCAAAAATATTTTCATTTCGTTGAATAAGCATAGTTTTCTCATAATCAAAATGATCTGCATTCTCAGACCTCACGACATCTACACGAATATTTCGTAATAAATCTGAAAATTTTGCAGCGAGGCCAGGCTCACCACAACCATTTAAAATTTCAATTTGTATATCCATCACTGGATTAGCTTTATAAATTTCTGTTGCTAACTTTGGTGCATCACTCATTGTTGGAAAGGTCACTTCAATTGGTACGCCCGATTGCGTCTGTCGATTTGAAAATGAAAAAATAAATGCAACAAGCAACAAAGAGAGTATCGCTATAGCTGAGTTAACTAAGCCCATTTTTTGAGCTTTACCAGCTGGCGATTTTTTTCTACTAGAAGTAGAAAAAACTTTAAATTTTATTAGACTTTTTAACTTACCCACTAACGAATATTATAAAAGCTATTAAATGGTCTTCTGTAATTATTTTGTGGGTAATTATTCATAGATAATTTTAGAAATAAGTTTTTCATAGGCTTATAATTTAAACTAGCACCATAGTACAACTGCGCTCCATTTAATCCATTATTCGCGTAAGGATTCATTCCACCCATTGGAGAAGCTAAACTGAATTGAGTAGATAACAGAAGATTATCTTTCAACATATAATTCATTTGATTGGTATAAGCGCCCATTGTCATAGATTGATTACCTGCACTCATCATACTAATATCAAAACTATGATTTATATTAAGCCTATTAAAATCAAGGAGCGGAAGATTCCTTGCTTGAGATAAGCCCTGGCTGTTAATAGGTATTGTTCTTTCTGGTAAAGAAGAACGTAGTTGGCCTGTGCTAATAGCGGACAGGACTAAAAGTATTGCGATTCTTTTAATAATTGATTTCATATACATACATAAAATACAAATAAAACATAGTAATTGTTCCAGCCAATTTTATTTTAAAATCTTTTATCAATAATAGCCCCACCCATACATTTGTTATCAATGTAGAACACTACTGATTGTCCAGGGGTTATAGCAAACTGAGGCTCGTTAAATATAACTTTGCAATTATTTTTTGATAATTCAGTAATTCTACATGATTGATCATCTTGACGATATCGAATTTTAGCTGAAATATTTTCCAGTGAATTGGTAGGAGCTTCATTGATCCAATGAATTTGATCAGCTTCTAATCCATGATGAAAGAGAGAAGGGTGATCGTGGCCTTGAGCCACAATTAATATATTATTATCTAGGTCTTTATCTGCAACAAACCATGGGGCTTCTTTAAAACCATGTCCACCACCAATTCCAAGGCCTTTTCTCTGACCCATAGTATAGTACATTAGCCCATCATGCTCTCCACAAATCTTTCCATCTATAGTCTGTATAAGTCCGGGTTTCACAGGTATGTATTTTTTTAAAAATTCTTTAAAAAATTGCTGTTCACCTATAAAACAAACACCAGTACTATCTTTTTTTGCATAATTAATTAGTCCAGAATTTTCGGCTATTTTTCTAACTTTAACTTTATCTATATCTCCAATTGGGAATAAACTTTTTGATAGTTCATTTTGACCTAATAAATATAAAAAATAGCTCTGATCTTTATTTTTATCTAGTCCTTTTAATAAGTGAAACTCATCTTCTGATTCATTTATTTGAGCATAATGTCCAGTTGCAATTTTTACAGCACCTAAGTCAAAAGCATAATCTAAAAATGCTTTAAATTTTACTTCACGATTACATAAGACATCAGGGTTAGGTGTTCTTCCTCTAGCATATTCATCAATAAAATGTTTAAAAACATTATCCCAATACTCATTTGAAAAGTTTACACTTCTTAAAGGAAGATCTAAATGGTCACAAACAGATAGAGCATCTTTATAATCTTCTTCTGAATTACAATTTTTATCATCACCTTCCCAGTTCTTCATAAAAACACATTCAACATTATAGCCTAGATCTTTAAGAATTTTTGCTGTGACGGAGCTATCTACTCCGCCGCTCATTCCAACTATTACGGTGTCAGACATTAGTATACTTGAGCAAAGCATTTACTAATACATTTACATCTTCTAATGTATTGCCACGCCCAAAACTAACTCGAATAGTGGAAGTATTTAGGCTTTCAGATATTCCCATTTCCTCAAGGACAAAAGACGGTTTGATAGATCCTGACCCACATGCAGAGCCACTTGATACTTCTATTCCTTCTCGATCTAATTCTGCTAAAAGAATATCACTTCTTTTCCCGGGGAAAGAAGTGCTTACTACACCAGGAACATGTTTTTTGGGATGACCATTAAAAACAATATTAGATGAATAATGTGATAATTTAGATTTGAATTCTGATTCTAATTTTTTTAAGTGTAAAATTCGCTTATCTAAATTTTGTGCGGACAGGCGTACTGCCTCGGATAGACCAACAATACCAGAAATATTTTCTGTACCAGCTCTAAACTGACTTTCTTGCCCACCACCAATGATTATTGGATTTAACTTAGATTTTTTTTTCTTATAAAGAAAGCCAACACCTTTTGGACCATAGAATTTGTGACTAGAAAAACTTAAGTAATCTGCTCGAATATCTTTAACTGATAATGGTGTTTTTCCAAGTGCCTGCACTGCATCAGAATGAAATGGAATATTTTTCTTTTCTGCAATTTTAATTAATTCATTTATTGGATTTATTGTTCCCACTTCATTATTAACCATCATGATGCTTATTAATCCAGTATCATCTTTAATAACCTCTTCAAGTGCCTTGGGATTTACTTCCCCAAATTTATTTACTGGTAATTTTGTATAGGTAATACCAAAAGGTTCAATTGAGTTTAATACTTTTAATATAGCAGGATGTTCAATAGAAGAAGTTATAACATGCTTATTTTTTTCATATATCAAAGACCATAAGACAGAATTATTTGCTTCTGTACCACTTCCAGTAAAAATAATTTCATTAGGAGAAGCTTGAATAGATTCAGCAATAATTCTTCTAGCATTTTCAATAATAGATTTGGACTTTCTTCCTGAAGCATGAATACTTGAAGGGTTCCCAAAATGATTCTGAGATATTGAATTCATCTTATCCAGAACAATAGGATGGATAGGAGTAGTTGCGCTGTGGTCAAAGTATAACATAAATCAGTTCGATTAAGATATATAAATTAAAGGGAAAATTAATGACCTTAAAGGTCATTTCTAATAGTTGCAAATTTTACAGTATTTTGAAGGTTTGTATAAAAAGGAGGTTTTAATTCTTCAAGGAGATCGATTGTTTCTGATTTATTATAATCATAGCGAACTACTTCCCACTTAATATCATCTTCTATAGTTAAAAAAGCAACTGCACCTCTAGGGTCTTCATCAAAAGGTAGCCCTGTTGCCCCTTGGCAATATATAGTGAGATTCTCTTTAGATTCATTTCGTGGAGTATGAACATGCCCATGTATAAAAATATATTTTTCAATATCGGGGTTACCTTTTGCAACATGATTTCTCCAAGAGAGAGCTTCATTCATAGTTGGTGGAATATCATCTCTTTGATACCATGCATGAGTGAACTCAATTAAAGTATCTCCAATAATTTCCCGGTGTGCAATCTTCATAGCTGAACAAAAGTCTACTCCTTCTTCACCAAGTTGATTGGCTGTCCATTCTTCATTAGCAACAATGGCTTGGCAAATTGGATCATCAGGAGACATTCCTTCTAAATTTGGTCTTTCCTGTTCCCATAATCTTTCTAATAGATATCGATCATGATTTCCACGAATAAAAATACATTCTGGAATAGATTTGAGTAATTTAATTGTTGATTTTGGTGCGGGCCCCAAAGCGAAACAATCACCTAAACAAATAACTTGATCAATATTTGAGCGCTCATTAATAATTGCCAGGCCTTCTTTTAGAGAAGCTGCATTCGAATGAATATCGGTGATTATTGCAAAGGTTTTTGAGTCCATAGAGTATGAATATACATGGCCTTTTATTTAGAGGTCAAGTTTTTAAGAAAATCATAATTTTATTCCAAAAATAACTTTTGGAAAAATAAAAAGATAAGTAACATACTAATGCTTTATTTATAAAATTTTATCAAAATATAGAGAAAAATAAATGAATGAACCTATTATATATGCTATAGGAAATCCATTAATAGACATAATTATTAATGCTGAGGATCAAGATCTAGATAATTTAGGAATTGATAAAGGTGTGATGCATTTAGTGGATGAAAAACGCCAAAAAGAGATTTTTTTATATTTTAATCAATTAAAACCTGTTTATCATCCAGGAGGATCCGCGCCAAATACATTATTAGCCTGCTCAGCATTAGGAATACCATCTTTAATAACAGGTAAGATTGGCAATGATAATTTTGGGGATATATATATAAAACAATCTCAAAAATTTGGAGTAATTCCTGCTTTAGTTCAAGGGCAGGGGCCTACAGGTTCAAGTATTATCATTGTAACGCCTGACGGAGAGAGAACAATGAATACACATCTAGGAATGTGTCGCAATTTTTCAAAAAATGATGTTGATTTGGAAAAATTAGTCAAATCAAAATTTCTCTATTTTACAGGTTATATGTGGGATACAGAATCTCAAAAAACTGCAATTAAAACTGCAATTAATTTTTCTAAATTAAACGATATTAAAATAATATTTGACGTAGCCGATCCATTTGTTGTTAAAAGAAATAAGGAAGAATTTTTAGAAATAATAAAAAATGATATTGATATAGTTTTTGCAAATAGATCTGAACTGGCTATTTTATTTGATACAGAAGATTATAATATTTCAGCAAGTAAACTTGGTAAGATTGTAAAAATTGCAGGTATAAAGCTTGGCAAAAAAGGATCGATAGTTACATATAATGATAATCAGACTTTATTACCACCAAGACCAATTATAGCTAAAGATTCAACTGGGGCAGGAGATATGTATGCTGCTGGATTTATAACTTCATTATGTAAAGGGATGAACCCGGTTGAAGCAGGTAAGATTGGTGGTTATTTAGCAGAAGAAATTATAAAAGAAGCTGGAGCTCAATTCAACATAAATAAAATCAAAGAACTTAGTTTAACACTTTTCTAACGATTTGCTTTAGGCTTGAATAGACAGATTAATACTTATAACTTTCAGTAACTAGTAAAGTAAAAATTTTAGAGGACAATATGTATTTTAAACAATTAGCAAAAAATGTGATTTCAGTAATCGCTATTTTATTTTTATGGGGCTGCGGTAGCTCAGCAGAGTATACAACTGCAAAAATGGCAATTCAAGATGAAGAGTGGGAAAAAGCAGAAGAATTCTTGTTTAAAGCGCTTGAAGTTGAACCAGCAAATGCTGAAGTTATGGTTCAAATTGGATATCATGTTCATGCCAAAAAAGAACAATGGTTAGAAATGAATAAAATATTTAATTCTGCTTTAGAAGCAAATCCAGAAGCAAAAATTAATAGTAGACCCATTTCAGAAGTAATAAAAAATTATCGGAATATGTTTTGGGCAGAAAATTATAATAAATCAGTTCGAACCTATAACGATTACAAAAACTCAAAAGACAAAAAAATACTCCAAAAGGCTATTGATCGTTTTGAACAAACTGTAAATATAGATCCAAATGAAGGACAAACATATTCAATACTATCTACTAGTTATTATGAATTAGGTAATAATGATAAAGCTATTGAAATTGGTAAAAAAGCGGTTGAACTGATGCCAAATGAATTTCAACCAAATATGGCTTTAGGCCAGATTCTTTCATTTAGTGGTGATAAGGAAGGCTCTCTCAAATACATTGAAAAAGCTAGTGAAATTGAGCCTTCAAATAGTACGGCAATCACAATGCTTGCCGGACTTTATTATGACCTTGGAGATAAAGAAAAATCTGTAGAAACCTTTGAGGAAGCAATTAAAACAGAAACAGAAAAAAAGCTAAAAGCAAATTTATTTTTTAATCTAGGTGTGCTTAATATGCAGTTAAATAATTTCCAAGATGCTGAAGATAGTTTTATGTCAGCCTACGATTTGAACCCAAATGATACAGAAGCGCTAGAAGGGATTGCTCAAACTTTTGAAAATGCAGAAAAATGGAGAAGGGCGAGTAAGTTTTATAGAGAGTTAATTGCGTTAGACCCTGAAAATCCCAATCATTATAAAGGAATGGCAAGAGTTCTTATAAAGCAGGGAGATACCGATGGCGCAACACGATATTTTGAAAAATCAAAAAAGCTTGGTGGCTAGTATAAAATAATAATTATCCTGACTTTTTTCTTTTATTTAAATATTCATTCAGTGCAATATTTAAAGGTTGGTCAGTATAAAGTGGTATGTAGTCAATTCGTTGCTTTCTGCACCCACTTTGATATTTTTTTTTAAATTTTTTAATTTGATTCTGATAGGCATCTCGAATATGCCACGGATCTGTTGTGATTACTTCTCCTGTTTCCATGTCTTTAAATTGTATGCGCTCTTTATAATTAAATTCAGATTCTTGACGATCCATAATATGAAAAACGATAACTTCTTGTTTATTGTGCCTAAAATGATTTAAACCCATCAATACTTGATCTGGATCATCCATGAGATCTGATATGAGGATAACTAATCCACGTTTTTTTATTCTCTCTGCCATATGATCAAGAGTCGTTTTTATTTTAGTATCATTTCCGACTTTTATATTCTCTAATGATTCCATAATAATCTTAGCATGTGTTTTTGAAGCTCTTGGTGGAATAAATTTTTTGATTTTTTCATCAAAAAGAATTAATCCTATTCCATCTTTTTGACGAAGCATCAAGTGCGTTAGAGCTGCAGATAGATAACTAGCATAATCTAGTTTAGTAACGCTTTTACTTGAAAATCTCATTGATTGACTAGTATCGAGTAATATATGAGATCTAAGATTTGTCTCTTCTTCGAAGCGTTTTACGTAATAACGATCTGTCTTCCCAAATAATTTCCAATCTATATAACGAATCTCATCTCCATGCCCATAAGCGCGATGTTCAGCAAACTCAACACTAAATCCGTGGTATGGACTTTTGTGTTGGCCTATTAAGTATCCTTCAACTACCAAACGTGCTCTTAATGACATGTTATCAAGTTTAGCAACAGTTTCTGGATTTAAATATTTTCTTTTATCCAATAATTAATCCAAAAGTTTAGAAATAATATCATCAACCTTCATTCCTTCAGCCTCCGCATTAAAATTAGGAATTAAGCGATGTCGTAAAACTGGTATTGCTAGAGACTTTACATCTTCAATATTTGGGGTAGGCCTTCCATCCAGTGCTGCACGAGCTTTTGCACCCATAATTAAATATTGAGAAGCTCTGGGGCCAGCACCCCAATCTATCCATTCATTAATATAATCCTTTGATGATTTACCAGGTCGAGTTGAGGTGACTAAATTCACCGCATATTCAACAACATTGTCTGCAACAGGTATTCTACTAATCAATTTTTGAAGAGTGATTATATCATCTTTAGAAATTACTTTTTTTAATTCTGGTGAATTTCCTGCTGTCGAAGAATGAACTATAGATATTTCATCTTCTTGACTGGGGTAATCAATTAGGATATTAAACATAAATCGATCTAATTGTGCTTCTGGAAGCGGATAGGTGCCTTCTTGTTCAATTGGGTTCTGAGTTGCTAGTACAAAGAAGGGCTCTTCTAGATCGTAAGTATGCCCAGAGGCTGTAACTTTATGTTCTTGCATTGATTCTAATAATGCTGCCTGTGTTTTTGGAGGTGTTCTATTAATCTCATCAGCAAGAATAATATTTCCAAATATTGGTCCTTGAAAGAAACGAAAAGAGCGTTTTCCTGTTGATTGATCTTCTTCAATTACTTCAGTCCCTGTTATATCACTTGGCATTAGGTCTGGTGTAAACTGAATACGTTTAAAATTTAGATTAAGAATATCAGCTAATGATTTTATCATCAAAGTTTTAGCAAGTCCAGGAACACCTACAATTAAAGTATGTCCTTTACAAAGCAAAGCAATCAAAATATGGTCAAGTACATTATGCTGTCCAATTATAGATTTGCTAATCTCTTTGAAGAATGTTGATTTTAATTCGCTGAGCTTTTCAAGTAGTTCTATATCTGTCTTATCTGTCATAATTTACTCTCTAAATATATTTGATGAATTAAAAAGGGTTGAAAACTTACATGTCCACTTTGAATGAAGCAAATGTCTTGTATGGCCATTTTGCTTAATAGAAATTCAATCTATGACTAGAGAAGAAAAATCATATATAGGCTTTAACGAAGTAGAAGCAAAAGAATTATTATTAAGTATAGGAGCGGAAGCCTTTAGATATGAACAAATCCAAAATTGGATATTTGATAATTTTGTAGAAAACTGGGAAGAAATGGAAAACCTTCCTAAAGACTTAATAGAATTATTATCTAATAAGATTCAATTGCACCCACTTCAGATTAATCTAGTTAGTGGTTCAGAATACGAACCAACTCAGAAATTTCTTTTTAAAACAAAAAGTGGTCATAGTATTGAATCTGTTTTAATGCATGAAAAAAAGAGAACAACAGTCTGTATATCTAGTCAAGTTGGATGTGCTGTAGATTGCAAATTTTGCGCAACAGCATCAATGGGTTTTATAAAAAATTTAAATGCATATGAAATAATTGATCAAGTACTACATTTGGAAAGAATTTCAAAACACAAGATTACAAATATTGTATTTATGGGAATGGGTGAACCTTTTCTAAATTATAAAAATGTTATAAAAGCAGCTAAGTTTCTAAATCATAAAATGGGTTTTGGTGCGAGAAGAATAACCATTTCTACTGCGGGTATTGTCCCAAAAATTCGCAAAATTGCTGAAGAGGATCATCAGTTTAAATTAGCAATAAGCCTTAATGCTGTTACAGAAATTGAGCGTAAAAAAATTATGTCTCTTACTAATACTCATTCATTAAATGAGCTCATCAAATCAGCGCAATATTATTATCATAAAACAAGACGGTTAATAACATTCGAATATGTTTTGTTAAAGGGAATTAATGATTCTCCACTTGCTGCAAAAAGATTGATATCTCTTTTAAGAGGTTTAGAATGTAAAGTAAACGTAATTCCATATAATGAGATTGGAGGTGATTTTAATAGACCTAATGAAACTACAATTCAAAATTTTTTAAAAGAATTAAAAGTTGCACCATTTAATGTCACTGTTAGATGGAGCAAGGGGACGGATATTAATGCTGGTTGTGGGCAGTTAGCAGTCCTCTCCAATCCTTAATAACCAATTGCAGTATTTTCTCCTCTAGAATCTGGTCCACCCCAAAACCCTTTTTCATTGATCATGATACCATTCGCTTCACCAATTGAACCACGCATCCTAACATCGTGCCCCATCTTTTTTAGCTCATCAATGATTTCTGGACTTAAACCATTCTTTTCATGAAAAACCATGTCAGGAAGCCATTGTGAATGAACTCTTGGAGATGAAACAGCTTCTTGAATATTCATATTATGGACAATTACATTTAATATATTTTGCATAACAGTAGTTATAATAGTTGACCCTCCTGGAGAGCCAAGAATTAGAAATGGACTGCCATCTTTTAGGACAATAGTTGGAGTCATGGAACTTAAAGGTCTTTTCTTTGCCTCAATAGCATTTGCTTCATTTCCTAAAAGTCCAAACATATTAGGTTCACCTGGTTTGCTTGAGAAATCATCCATTTCATTATTAAGTAAAAAACCGGCTCCAGTTACGGTAATTCCATTCCCATAGCCAGAGTTTATTGTAGTAGTAACAGAAACGGCATTACCCTCACTATCAATTATAGAATAGTGAGTTGTTTCTTCACTTTGATTTGAGTATGGATTTCCATGCTCAACCAACTGAGAATCAGTTGCTTTTTTAAAATCTATATCTTTTAAACGTTCATGTGCATAATCATGTGAAAGAAACATACTATTAGGAACATTCCAGTAATCAGAATCAGCCATATGTTCTGTTCTATCTGCATAGGCTCTTCTTTCTAATTCAGTTAGAGTATGAATATAATTAACTGAATTAAAGGATAAATCAAAATCAGAGTTTTTTTCTTCTATAATTTTTTCAAGCATATTTAACATATGAACAACTAGTAAACCTCCAGAACTAGGAGGCCCCATAGAAATTATTTCATAGCCCATAAAGGAACCTTTAACAGGCTGTCTATACTTGGACACATAATTCTCAAGATCTTCATAATCAATCCAACCTCCTACAGATTTCATCTCTTCAACAATAAGCTTTGCGGTCTCTCCTTTGTAAAAGCCATCTCGTCCATTCTTAGCAATTCTTTCCAAAGTATTTGCAAGGTCAGTTTGTTTAAAAATATCATCTTTTTTCCATTCTCGATCATCTCTAGTAAATATTCTTTTTGTTTCTGAATGCTTGCTAAGCCTTTCTTTATTTTTATTGAAACGTTCAGCTTCATATATTGAAAGATCAAACCCCTCTCTAGCTAATTTAATAGCAGGACCCATTAATTGATCTCTTGAAATAACTCCAGAGCCATAATCTCTCCATGCTTTTAATAGGCCATCAACAGATCCAGGCACACCAGAAGCAAAATGAGTAGATCGAGATTTACCTTTAATAATATTTCCATCTTTATCTAGATACATATCTCTGTTAGCAGATTTTGGTGCCATCTCTCTGTAGTCTAAAGTAAATACTTCACCATTTGCTAGCTTAGCCGTCATAAATCCTCCACCGCCAATATTACCATTTGAAGAGGATGTAACTGCAAGTGCAAAACCTACTGCAGCGGCTGCATCAATAGCATTCCCACCAGCTTGAAGTATATCTATTCCTACTTGAGATGCATGTCGACTGGTTGAAACTACCATCCCATTTTCTCCAAAAACGGGTGATTTATTCGAGCATGAAGAAACTATAAATAAAAAGAGAATAAGACTAAATTTTACTATTTTGTCATTCATTATGAATCAAAACCTTTCCATATAAATTTTTTGATGGTATTCCATTCTCTAAAGATATTTTACCATTAACTAAAACCCAAGAAACTCCAGATGGATATTGGTGAGGGTTCTCCCATGTTGCATTATCTATAATCTTATGTTGGTCAAAGATAACAAGATCAGCCCAAAAGCCATTTTTAATTTCTCCACGATCTTTTATACCTAAAACTGATGCGGGGAGCTTACTCATTTTTCTTATAGATTCAACCAAAGAAATTACATTTTTTTCTCGAACATATTGACCAAGAACACGTGGATAAGTTCCATAACTTCTTGGATGTGGTTGTGCTTCTCCAAATTCAATGGTGCTTCCATCAGAAGCATGCATAATTCTTGGGTGCGCCATTATTCGTTGTACATCTTCTTCATTTAAACAATGGTAAATTCCTTTACCATTACCTTCATAAACAAGATTCATAAGAATTTCTGCTGCATTATCTGGAGTAGGTAAAAGACCTTTGAGTTTTGTTATTTGAGCTAAATTTAAACCATTATATTTATCGTTATTAGGATAACTAGCCACTACAATACTTGCAGGATCACCACCACCACGATCATAAACAATATTCCATATAATCTTATCTTTTATTTGTTGTCGTAATTCAGGATCTTCTAAGCGTTCTTTTAATTTTTTTGATCCTCCAGAAAGAGACCATGCTGGAAAAACGACTGTTAAGCCTGTGCTTGTAGCTGTGTAAGGGTATTGATCAGCTGTAACTTTAATTCCTTCAGCATTAGCTTCCTCAATTAGTTCCAATGTTTTTATTGAGTTTCCCCACATAGTTTTTCCTACAGCTTTATGATGTGATATTTGAACAGGTAAATTGGCTTTACGTCCTATATCTATTGCCTCTTTAACAGATTTAATTAATCCAATTCCTTCTTCTCTCATATGTGTAGCATAAATGCCCATATTTTTAGATACAGTTGATGCAAGAGCAATTACTTCTTCCGTATTTGAATAAGCGCCTGGTATGTATTTTAAGCCAGTTGACATACCAAAAGCGCCCTCGTTCATTGCGCTCTGAATTATACTCTGCATTTCATCTATTTCTTTATTAGTAGCCAATCGATTTTCAGTTCCCATAACTTCTTTACGAACTGTATTGTGACCTATTAGTAAAGCCAGATTTGGTCCGATACCTTTTTGTACTGTTTTTTCCATAAAATCATTGATTGGAAAAGGAGAGCCACCACAATTACCACCAACTATTGTTGTGACTCCTTGTTGTAAATAGTTTTCAACAGTTGGGAATTCTAGACTTCGGCGTTCAGCATGAGTATGCATATCAATAAATCCAGGTGCAATTATTAAATCTTGTGCATCTAGAACTTTATCTCCTAAAGCATTAGGTAAATTACCAATTTCAATTATTTTTCCATTTTTTATATAGATATTTGCAGAGAATAATTTGCTTCCACTTCCATCAGCAATTTTTCCATTATTAATAATTATATCAAAATGGGGAGAGCTACATCCAGAAAAAATAAATAATACTATAATTATGAGTTTTTTCATCTCTTTTTCTTATTCCACTTTACGGCATAAGGTAGGATAAACATATATAGACCAGTCAACCATAGAATGAAAAGGATAATCCCTGAAGGTAAGAAAATATATAATTTTACTTTATCGTTAAACCAAGATCCATCATGTAATTGTTCAATTAAGTCTGATCGCCTATATGCAACTTGTAAGACTTTTTTTGTTTTTGTGTCTATTTGAACTTCCCATCGATTTTTTCCACGTACTTTAACGATTCCTTTTTCTATTCTAACATCAAGTCTATCAATATCATCCCATGATTTAATGTTAGCTTCTTCAGCAGTTCTAGCTGCATTTAATATATCATCAAAAGAAATTATGGGATTATTTTGGACTTGCCCTTTAATTGTTGGAGGCTGTATCCAATTAATTTCCTTTTTTAATTGAAGAAGTATGCCAGTAATAATTACAATTAGTATGGGAAGAATAATAACAACTGAAACCCAATAATGAGTTTTTCGTGTCCATTTACTCCAATTAAAATTTTTTTTCAAAAGGCTTTCCTCATTTAACCAATAAGAAAATTATAATACTAATATTTTATGGCAAAGAAGAATTATATAAATTAATAATTAGCTATTTGGCTAATGTAAAATAAAATTAATTTCTTCTTGAAGAAAGTTTTGCCAGTAGTCTGAGGATCTCTAAGTAGAGCCATATAAGAGTTACTAGCAATCCAAAAGCACCATACCATTCCATATATTTAGGAGCACCTTTTTCTGATCCTTCTTCAATAAAATCAAAATCTAAGACGAGGTTTAATGCTGCAATAATTACAACACCAATACTAAAAAGGATACCCATATTTGAATTAGAATGAATTACTGGCACGGAGATACTAAACCAGCTTAATACCCAACTAATCATATAGACAAAAGCAATACCACCAGTTGCAGCAATAATACCTAATTTAAAATTTTCTGTCGCTTTAATTATGCCAGACCGATAGGCAAGTAACAAGGCGCCAAGCGTTCCAAAAGTAAGCATGACTGCTTGATTAACTATTCCAGGGTACATAGACTCAAAGTATTTAGAAATTCCACCTAAGGCCAACCCTTGCATTAAAGCATAAGCAGGTACTGTGAATTTGGCCCATTGATGTTTGAATACTGTGATAAGAGCTAAAATAAAGCCTCCGATCATTCCAAAGATCATAAGCCCATTTGCACGAGGATCTCCCACTGGCATATTCCAAGTAAAAAGTGCAGTGGTCATTAGTAATAAAAGTGAGAAAGCTGTTTTATTAACGGTACCCATAATAGTCATCGTTCCGCCAGTCGTTAAATCAAAACCGGAGAATGTTTTAGCATTTAATGTTGGGTTCCCTGAGCGTAGTGCTAAGTGTCTATTCATGAATAAGACTCCATACTATCAGTTATTGCATTGACTAAATTATCAATAGGAATACGATTTTGAACTTGAGTATCACGATCACGAAGCGTTACCATTTTATCTTCAATTGATTGGTGATCTACTGTGATACCGTAAGGTGTACCTGCTTCATCCTGACGATAATATCTTTTTCCTATAGAACCTTGTTGGTCATAGATAACTTTAAAATGAGGTTTCAATAAATCCATTACTTCTCGACCAAGCTCAGGTAAACCATCTTTTTTGACCAAAGGACAAACTACGGCTGTAACAGGGGCAATTGTCGGGTGTAACTTCATAACAACTCGATTATTTTCTTCATCATTCCAATATGCATCAGATAGAACAGCTAACATCATTCTATTTAATCCTGCAGATGTTTCAATAATAAATGGAAGAAATCGATTATTGTTTTGTTGATCAAAAACTTCCATTTTTTTACCTGAAAGTTCTTGGTGTCTTGCAAGATCATAATCAGTGCGATTATGAATACCTTCAATCTCTGACCATCCAAACGGGAATTCAAATTCAATATCCCAAGCTTCTTTAGCGTAATGTGCTAATTCATTAGGTCCGTGTTCATGGAAACGTAATTTTTTTGAATTAATTCCTAGTTGATCATAAAATTTAAGCCTTTCAGATTTCCAATCTTGCATAGATTGATCATCATCGCCAGGCTTTACAAAATACTGCATTTCCATTTGTTCAAATTCACGTGTACGAAAAATAAAATTTCTTGCGATAATTTCATTCCTGAAAGCTTTTCCAATTTGTGCAATACCAAACGGAATCTTAAGGCGCATTGCATTTTGGGTAAGAAGGTAGTTGACATATATACCTTGAGCAGTCTCAGGCCGGAGGTATGCAATGTTAGAATCTTCTTCAATTGGTCCAACATGAGTTTTAAACATTAAATTAAATTGTCGAGGTTCGGTTAAGTTACCGGTTGTCCCACATTTAGGACATTGGATTTTCATCCAATCTCCATCCTTTATATCACCTTCGAAAAGTTCATCGGCCCGATATCTTGATTTACATTCTTTACAGTCAACTAGTGGATCATTAAAAGCACCTACATGCCCTGAAGCTTCCCATACTTTTGGATGCATTAAAATTCCACTATCTAAACCAACAATATTTTCATGAAGCTGAGTCATCGCTTTCCACCAAAGTTGAGAAATATTATTTTTTAAAGAAATACCTAAAGGTCCATAATCATATATAGCACCAAAACCACCATAGATTTCAGAACTTTGAAATACGAAGCCTCTTCTTTTACAAAGAGATACTATTTTATCAATACTCATTTAATCTAAATCTTTTAATTCTTTTTCAATTTGATCATTATATTTAATACTTAAGTCGTCTTTATATGTTATAGTATTAATCTTTCCTCTAGGAGATCTTATATAAAATACAATTGTAATAAAACATAAGATGGAAATAAAGATTGGAGCAAGCCAAGCAAAAAAATTAAAACCTTCCGCAACAGGTGAAGAAAGGACTCGTTCCCCATATTTTTCAGTAAAATAATTTAGTATTTCTATTTTAGTTTTTCCATTTTGAACCATTCCAGCAATTTCGATTTCCATCTCCTTATTCCCATGATCATATACAGTACCACTCCAACAGCAAGTAGCCATTAGGCTTTGTTCAATATCCATTATCAGTTCATTTTTTTCTTGTGCAAAAATAAAACTGAAAAATATTAAAAGAGATATAGTTCGATTCATTTCTTTTTCTTTTTTGTTTTACGACGTTTTTTTCTTGGTGGAGCCGCTCTTTTTTTATCAATCAGATCAACAGCTTCTTCAAGTGTGATTTTTTCAGGATCAGATTCACTTGGTAGAGAGGCATTAAATTTTCCGTCAGTAATATATGGACCATATCTACCTGATTTAATAATTAAAGATTCACCAGTTTTAGTATGACTTCCAAGATTGCGTAGTTCTTGTGGTCCACTATTACGATTTTTTATTAATTCAATTGCTTCTTCTAGATTAATTGTTATTGGTGACATATTTGGTGGGATTGTTCCATTTTTTCCTTTTCCAGCCGTAACATAAGGACCAAATCTTCCATAGTCTGCTTTTACATCTTCATTTGTCTCAGGGTGTTTTCCTAATGTGCGAGGAAGTGATAATAGTTTTAATCCCATTTCAAGATCAACGTCATTTGGAGGTGTTCCTTTTGGAAGACCTTTACGTTTATTTGACTCTCCAAGTTGTACATAAGGGCCATAGGGACCACTTTTAAGTAAAACTATTTCATTGCTATCTGGATCAACTCCAAGTTCACGATCTTCATTGATCTCTTGATTTAAAATTTCCAGTGCTTTATCAACATTAAGATCACCAAGAAAAATATCTTTGGGGACAGATTTCCTTACTTCTCCTTGTCGAACGAAAGGACCGTATTGTCCTACACGTATTTCAATAGGATCTCCATCATAGTCTAATTGGACCGAACAAGCTTTTCCAATATCAACTTCATCATCCAACATACCTACAAGTCCTTTTACTTCATCAGAACCAAAGTAAAATTCTTTCATAAAGGGAAGGGCTTCTACTTCACCTCGTGAGATTGCATCTAACTCATCTTCCATTTTTGCAGTAAACTGACTATCTACTAATGATGTGAAATGGTTTTCTAATAGTTGCGTTACTGTTATTCCAAGAAATGTTGGTGTTAGCTTTCCTCTCTCTCTAACAACATATGTTCTGTACACAATAGTATCAATAATATTAGCAAAAGTTGAAGGGCGACCTATTCCTTGAGCTTCCAATTCTTTTACTAAGGATGCTTCAGTAAATCGAGCAGGTGGTTTCGTTTCATGCTCATCAGAATTTAATTGATTACATTCAAGAGATTGATCTTTAGTTAAATTAGGTAAGATAGTTTCTTGATCCTCAGTAATACCACTTCTTTTATCAGTACTTTCAACATAAGCAGCCATATATCCAGGAAAGAGGATGACTTTTCCATTAGCACGAAATTCTGACTTTTGATTTTTAATTGTAACCGAAATTTGCTTTACTTTAGCTGAAGTCATTTGAGAGGCTAAAGTTCTTTTTCGAATTAGGTCATAAAGCTTTGCCGCATCTTCATCAATCTCAGCTCGTACTTTTTCTGTTTTTACAAATGATACTCCAGCGGGTCGAATAGCTTCATGGGCTTCCTGAGCATTTTTTACTTTTGAAGAATAAACTCGAGCTTGATCAGGTAAGTATTCTTTACCAAACTTAGATAATATTTCATTTCGTGCACCGTTAAGGCCTTCAGCAGATAAATTTGTTGAATCGGTACGCATATAAGTAATAAAGCCTTTTTCATAAAGTCGCTGAGCAGTCCGCATAGTTTTTCGAGCTGAAGATCGAAGCTTTCGAGCTGCTTCTTGTTGAAGGGTTGATGTAGTGAAAGGTGGCTTGGGATTAGACTTTTTAATTTTTTCTTCCACATCTGTAACAACCCAAGTTCCATTAGTTAGCTCTTTAACTAATTCATCTGCTTGTGCTTTTGAAAGGAGTAAGGCTTTGTCATTTTTTAATTGCCCAGTATTTGGATCAAAATCTTTTCCTGTGGCAACTCTTTTTCCATCTACTCGGAAAAGAATTGCATTAAATGAATCTTTATTAGTTTGGAACTCTGCTTTTAAATCATAATAAAGAGCAGAATGAAATGCTTGTCTTAGTCGTTCTCTTTCAACAATGATTTTTAAAGCAGATGATTGAACTCGACCAGCAGAAAGTGAGACCTCCACAAATTTCATATTCTTTTTTAGAGTACTCCATAATACACGTGATACTTTGTATCCAACTAAACGATCTATGATTCTACGGGCTGTGCGAGCTTGTACAAGATCTTGATCAATAGCTTGAATATCATTCATGCCTTCTTCAACACCCTCTTTAGTAATCTCTGTAAATTGTACTCTTGATATTTTATCTTTATCTACTTCGCTAGCAATATGAGCAGCTATAGCTTCACCTTCACGGTCCGGGTCAGTTGCAATAACAATCTGAGGTGTTTTTTTAGCCAATGCCTTAAATTCTTTCATAAATGATTTTTTATCAGGAAGGATATCTTCAATAATTGAAAAATTATTATCGACGTCTACGCCCAATTCTTTTTTAGGTAAATCTTTAATATGCCCTACACAAGCCATAACCTCATATTCACCACCAAGGTATTTAGAAATAGTTTTTGCTTTTGAAGGAGACTCAACAATTAATAATGGTTTTGTACTCATTTAAATCTTTTTTTTAGATGTGATGGAAATTCAAATTATTCATGCGCGTGTATTAATGTAAAAGAAATTATTAAAAAGACAAAGAATTCATATGCTCAACTATTTTATTTAATTCTATTTTTTGCTGATTACCTGTTGAAAAATTTTTCAATTCTAATTGATTTGACTCTAACTCTTTATCACCTATAATAATAGCATAACTAACACCCATTTTATTAGCTTCTCTTAACTGGGCTTTTAAAGAACGACGAAGAACGTCAAATTCTGTAGCTATGTTTTGCTGTCTAAGTTCTTCGGCTAATTTAATTACAGTACCACGAGCATTGTCTCCTAGGCCAACTATATATATTTGAACTTTATTTTTTTTAGACTGATTATTCTTCATTGCCAAAAGTAGTCGTTCCATTCCAGCTGCAAAACCAATACCAGGAGTTGGCTTGCCGCCTAACATTTCAACAAGGCCATCATATCTGCCACCTCCACATATAGCATCTTGTGCACCTAAATTTGATGACGTAATTTCAAAAGTAGTTCGTGTATAATAGTCAAGACCACGAACAAGTCGAGGCATTAATTGGTACTTAATTTCTAAAATATCTAAATATTCAATTACTTTTTTGAAATGAGTTTCATCTTCATCTGTCCAATAATTTGAAATTATTGGGGCATCATTAAGAATATTGATTTCATGAGGAGCTTTTGTATCCAAAATTCTTAATGGGTTATTATTAAACCTTTTTTGACTTGTTTCACTCAGATTAGAAAAGTGTGGTTTTAAAAACTCTTGTAAAGCTATTCTATAATTTTTTCTACACTCAGGGGATCCAATTGAATTTATATTTAATTGAAGCTCCTCTAAACCAACAGAATAAAAGATAGAGATAGCCAAAGCGATTACTTCAGCATCTATTTCAGGGTGCTCCGAACCAAAAGCCTCTACTCCAAACTGATGAAATTGGCGATAGCGTCCTTTTTGAGGTCTTTCTCTTCTGAAGAGCGCATCAATATAGTAGAGCTTATTAACAGGACTGACCAGGCCTAAATTATGTTGAATGTAAGCTCTTGCTACAGATGCAGTAAGCTCTGGTTTAAGAGTTAAATTTTCACCACCTTGATCTGTCCAACTATACATTTCTTTTGAAACAATATCTGTTTCTTCTCCAACCCCTCTAGAAAATAATTTTGTTTGTTCAAAAGCAGGTGTGCGAATTTCCTCATAACCATAATGGCTTGTTATTTTGCGAATTTCATTTTCTAACGATTGCCATTTGATACTTTCTTCAGGAAGAATATCTTGAGTGCCTTTAATTGAGCGAATAGTTTTATTATTCATTTTTAGGTAAAATATTGTTAAGTAATGTTTCTGACTTCGTTTTAAAAGACTCAGGAATATACAATTTTACAGAGCCACCAGGGAGAGTCATTGCACTAATATTATAAGCTGTACTTAAAAAATCACCTTTCTTAAAACATGGAATTTCATTATCAATTAAGATATTTTCAGCCATTTCAGCATATACGCTACCGCTAAACTCAGCTATTACTATCCAGTTTTCTGTTGATTCTAAAGGCATAATTGTATAATAAGTTTAATGATAAATGATTACCTGTCAAATAAAGATGGTCGGTTAAATGTTCCGCCTCTTTGTTCTAGTTTTAAGTCTCTAAGGTTTGGCGATTTAACATTTAATCTAAGGTAAAGCCCAGATGCATATCCATTTGGTGTCCAATTAAGACTTAACTCCCAACAATGCAAGTCACGGTTAATAGAAAACGTATGACTAACCAGATTTTGTTTAATTAAATCAAATCGTGCATTGTATTGAACACGCCATGCTTGAGTAAGTTGAATTGTAGAATTTGAAGACATCCAAAAAGTTTTTTGAGGGTTGTTTGGATTTGCATTATTAAATGCAAAGCTAAAGCTCATGGATGTATCCCAAAGTTTACCATCAGATTTTGAATTGCCTAATCCAGCAATTGGGACTGCAAGATTAGCGCCATCTACACGTTGAAATGAGACACTACTATCAGCCTCTTCAATTTGTTCATCTTCTGAGTTATAAGAGAGTCTATTACCTGAGAACCTAAACCCAGTTGAAAAACGCGCATTGATGAGGCGAGGTGTTAAGAGGCCGCCAGAGGTTCTAATTTTATTAATTCTTAAATTATTTTTTTTATCAAATTCATACCAATCATGGGTCATAGAAAAATCTAGATTTAGTTTTCTATTTATATTTGCTCGAACAGAGGAATTAAGGTTGCTCCATTGAAATTCATCAGCTACAAAATTTCGACTAGTGGACATTCTCCATGAGAATAGATCTTGCTTAACTTCTTTCTCTCCATTGATAATTTTAGCCTGAAATACATTATTAACTGATATATTCATTGACTGACTTTCCCCTCTTGGTGTTCCCCCAGCTAATGTTCCTGAAAAACGATCAAAGTAGATTGATTCTCCATTATCTTGCTTTATTTCCTCATAATAACCAGGATTTACACCAAATACGTCTTTCGAAAAATCGGGCCGAAAAGAATATCCTAAACTAGGTGAGATCACATGTCGAACAGCTTGAATTTTTCCAATTTTAAGTGGCAACAACCCATAGATTTGAGTGTTCATATTTAGATTGAACGCTCCTGTTGTCCTTGTTTCAAAACCATCAATTTCATTTTTATTAATTTTTCCTAAAGTATCTATGCTACCCGAGAACGTACGATTAACCCAATCTGATTTTAATGATAGACTGGGTGAAATATTAAAATATTTAAAGATTTTTGATGACATATTTAATCCAGTTGAGTGAGCAATTATATAATCAGAAAATGTATCAGATAGTGGGTCGTCATTTTTATCTGTTATCCATCTATAGCCATTTGTAGAGTCATCAATTGAGTATACTTCTGATTCGTAATAATTTTTTAGGTTATTTGTAAACCGCGATGAATAGTTATAATTGATATTATTATACCAACTTTTCTTTTTTGCTTTTGTTGGGAAAAGAGCTCTTTGGCTATGAGAAAAAGCCATTTGTGGTAAGGTGTTATTTGTTATGTTTATTTGCTGCCCAGCCCTTGTAGGTTGGTTATAAAAGACAGAGTTTTGATTAATTTTTTGCTCGGCCATTAGATCTCTACGAGAAGATAAATTTATACTTAAGCTGTTTCTTGATTTAGGCCACCTTTTTGAATATGTAGCATTTGAAACAGCTTGCTGATTTAAACGTTTTTGCTGTTCTATTCCAGTTCGTCTATTGTAATCACCGCTAGAATAATAGCTTGCATTTACTGCCGCAGATTGATTATTTCTTAATTGTTGTCGATGATTCCATCGAACTACATAATCACTTTGCCTGTTTGAGCCTAAATTATAAATATCTCTATCTTCATCAGGAACAGAACTTGAGAAACGTTGCTTAGTTTCAAGGTCAAAACTTCCATTATACTTATAACGTTTATTATATTGATTTTGAGATCTAAGAGTAATTCCATCTCTATCATAAAGGCTCATAGTAAATTTTGAATCGTAATAATCACTCGCAGCCCAATAAAACCCAAGCCCATTTATATATCCACCCCAACGAGAATCAGTTCCATATGTGGGCATTATCCAACCTGAATGTCGCCGACCTTTCTGATGAGGAAAAACACCAAAGGGGAGTCCAAATATGGGGATATCAGCTATATAAAGGATGATGGGTCGTGCAACTACTTTATCTTCATTAATCATTTTCATTCTATTCATTTCAAAATGAAAGTGCGGATCATCAAGGTCACAAGTCGTATATGCTGCGTGTTCAGCATAAAAAATATCCATATTTTTATTTCGAATTTCTTCACCATGATAAAATCCATCTTCAGCCTTTGTTGTTCCTTTAATCACTTTTCCATTTCTTGTTTCTAAATTATAAATCATAGTATCACCAACCATAGGCTCTTCGTTATCTTCTACCATAGAAGGTCTAATTATTCCATAGGATGAGTCTCTTTCAGATTCTGGTGTAGCCCTTAAAAGGTTATCCCGCCATGCAACATTAATAAAACCTGCATTAAGGTTTACATTTGTATAATCAATAGTTGCATCTCCATGTAGGTCCGTAAATTCATTTGTTACATTATATTCGATATCTTCAGATTTATATATTACAGGTCCATCCATATCAGCTCCTGTAGAGTCTGGAGTATAAGTACCTTCTGACCCACCTGAGATAAATATCTTTTCAATATCATTTTCTCCAAAATTCATTGTGATTGTATCTCCAGAAGCCTGATTTTTTCCTTGGTAAACAGAATCTTCAAAAATATGATATATGGTTGTTGCCATTCCTTCTAATCGAATAGAATCCAATTTCCCATCTACAAAATATCCTCTCATTAATGAACCGCTCATGTCATCAGTAAATTCAAGAGAATCTTGATAAATAGTAGTATCTTGCTCTACAATTTTTATTCTTTCACGAATTCCTTTTGAAGGATGAGTCGCATGCGCATTACTGGGTATAAATAAACTTTCTAATAAATCATCATTATAGTTTAAATATATTTCACTTCCTGCTATTGTTTGATTATCATCTATAATTTCTGGATTAATTCTAAGTATGGTATTGCTGTTTTCTCTATCATATATAGCTTCGCCACAGGTTGCTATTCTACCTTCTTCAGTTATTGTGACGTTTCCTCTAGCAGCATAAGATACGCCATCAACATCAGGTATGTCTTTGTATTCAATTCGATCACCTTTTATTATTTGCTTCTTTTGAATTAAAGTGGCTTGACCATTAGCTGACCCACTATCTAATTCAGAAAAATAAAAAAGTGTATCAGCTACTAAGCTATAGGTAGTATCCCATACATTAGCATTACCATAAGCAATCATAATATCTTTCGGAGAGTCTACAAACATTGAATCACAAGTTAGGTTTTGTTCATCCTCATTCATAGAAACCTTGCCAAAAAGAAAACCTTGTTCTGTTTTTTGATTGAAACGAGCCCAATCACATGTTATTGTCATGTTACCTTTAGAAAAAATAACATCACCTTTTAGATACTGCATTGATACACCATCAATTGTGATATTTTCTAAAAGGTTAGCTTGTTTGAGTCTTAGGCGATTATCTTGCGAAAAAATTAAAGCAAAAAAAGCTATGAAGAGCATTAAGCTTTTTTTTATAAGATAGATAATTGATAAAGTAATCCGCATTATTCAGAATAACGTTTTATCTAGGCGAAGGTTCCGTATCTGACATTGTCATATTTTATGATATGCATGTAACTAAATTTACGGTAATTCTATTCAGTCAATTAATGTAAACTTATACCATAGAATTTGGAGTTAAATCATGAAATTTAAATGGCAAATACCTGTACTTAGCATTTTATTATTAATTGCAGGATGCAGTAAGGAAAAAGAAACAATGGATGGCGAATTGATTATAGAAGACTTAGTGGTTGGGGAAGGGGCAGAAGCACAAAAAAATAGTATTGTTACTGTAAACTACACAGGATTACTTACAGATGGAACAAAGTTTGATTCCTCATTAAATCCTGGGAGAACACCTTTTCGTTTTACTGTTGGAGCTGGTCAAGTAATTAGTGGTTGGGATGAAGGCGTGGCAGGAATGAAAGTAGGTGGAAAAAGAAAATTAACGATACCTCCAAACATGGGTTATGGCAATCGTGACATGGGAGTGATTCCACCCAATTCTACTTTGATTTTCGAGATTGATTTATTGATAGTAGAATAAGTAAGGTATTTAACATTATGAAAAAAAAAGAAATAATAAATAAACTAACTGAAATTTTTGATTTAGAATTATCCGGCGTAATTAGATATACTCATTATTCTTTAATGATCTTTGGTCCAAACAGATTACCTCTAATTGATTTTTTTAAAGGTCAAGCAACTGAGTCATTGGCACATGCTAATATGGCGGGGGAACATATTACTGGTTTGGGTGGTCATCCTCCATTAAACATTAAAAACATTAAAGAAACTTTTAAACATGATATTAATAAAATATTAGAAGAAACGCTTGAGCATGAAAAAAAGGCTATTAAAAGTTATTATGAATTATTAAAACTAATAAATAATGACTCAGTTTATTTGGAAGAATATGCTCGAACTATGATTGGTCAAGAAGAGTTGCATGTATTAGAGGTAGAAAAAATGTTGAAATCAAATTAATAATTAAGAGAGCTGATACTTTTAATCCATTAATTCTTCTTTTATAAATTTAGGTGCCTTGTAATGATGAGCATCATATCTACTATATGTATAAAATTCACCCTTTAGCTCACATTTAAATTCAGCCGAGAATTCATACAAAGCTGCGATCAATTTTTTTACTGAGCATCTTAAAGTTCCATCATCATCAAAACTTAAAACTGATTCTTCTTTATCGCGTTCATAATCAACCATTGTACTAAGGACATCATAAGCATCTCCATCTTGACTAAACCATTTCTCCAAATTTTTAGTTTCAATTTTATCGGATGTAGTGACTTCAAAAGAATATTTTTTCATTTTTTCACATTTCTTTTAATTTTATTTATAAATAATTAATAGGAATTTATTCATTAACAAATTCATTTGATATGATTTAGGTAATTAATAAAATTCAGCAATAGAAGCCTTTAAATCATAATAAGGAAAATAGAATGAAGAATGTACTAGCAAGGGGTGGAATTGAATTTTTGGCTGTTTTATTAGGTCTAAGTGGTTCTTTAACTCTTGAGGATAAAAGACAAAAAGATGAACTTAATAGTAAATTAAAACAGGATTATATTAAAATTCTTGAAGATATAACCTTAGACCTAGATGCAATAGATAAAGTAATAACTGATAATAATATTGTATTTAAAAGAGTTGAAAAATTAATTCAATATAGCAATAGCAATATTCCTTATAACCAGGATTCAATAATTACTAATTTAAGATTTGTAGGTAGCCCAACTTTATATGGTAGACAAACAGCATATAGAGCTTCTGTGTCAAGTGGTAGGTTTAATTCTTCAGACAAAATAAATATCACTAATGAGATATCTTATTTATATGAATATGAATATACGAGAATTACAAAAAATAGTGACAGATACGATCGTCGCCAACAACGATTAAGAGATGAATATACAGTAAATTTCATGGCAGCGCAGAATGCAGAGGCAAATGTGGACCCATCATATATTAGAAAATCATTTTTTAATATAGATTTAAAAAATAGACTTTACGCTCATAGGGGTGCGGTTTGGTGGTATCTCAAAAGGTTAAATGAAGTTAAAGATCAAATGCTAATAACTAAAAATATCATATCTGATTTTTTAAAAAATTAAACTTTATTATCATTATTGAGATTAAGAAAAAAAGTAATTTTGAGCCACTGAGCGGAGTCGAACCGCTGACCTACGCATTACGAATGCGTTGTAGGTAACTCTTAAATGAAACTATTGTTGAATTTGTATATCCCTCAACTTTATTATACAATTTTTATACGTTTTATGATGGTTAATTAGGTGTTTCCCTTATTTCTTTACTGGTCTCATATTGACCTAAATGAGTATATCCCATTGTAGTTTTTATATTAGTGTGACCTATTACCTTTTGAGTTTTTACAGCACCATATTTCAATACTGAATCAGTAATAGCTTTATGTCTAATACTATGAAAAGAAACATTTTTGGTTTTTGCTTCACGCTTTTCAGAGAGTGTTAGTTTGCTAACATTGCATCCCAATTTTTTTGCATAAAGCACATATAGTAGTCTTATCCCAAGTTTATCAATCTTCTTATTTGATAGATTGAAAATGTCCTCTTTATTTAATCCCTTAGTTCTTAAAAACTCTGGATTATTAAATAGTAAGACTTGTCTACATGCTCTTGTTGTTGCCTTAGAAACTCTTAAAGAAAGATTCTTAATTGCATTTGATCCAGCAAGCCCATCATCGTCTTTTTTTAATTTGTTATTTAAGATAAGCCATTGATGTACTTGATCTTTATTTAAGTAAACTTTGTGTTCTTTATTTCGCTTACCTATAAAAGTCCAATCATTGCCTTTAATATCTCCTTTAAGACATTCTATTAGCCTTGCTCCTGTGTTTATAGCAAATAGATAGTAATTAGTTAAAAAGGTTCCCCATTCAGAGCCATCATCTACAAAAGAAATTAAAAGTTTGAAATCTTCTTCATTTATCACTTTCTTTTCTTTTGTTTCTCCGAGCTTTAGAGTCCGCATATTAAATACTATCTTTGGCAGTTTTGTGAACGAATCACTTTCATCTTTAAGAATTATAAAATTGAGAAAAATCTTAACTCGAGTAAGAATTCCATCTACTCCATTTTTTGTTCTTTTGCGAGATAACTCATCTCTAAAATTCTTCAGATCTGTGATTGTTAATTGATCAACACAAAGATCCTCAACATAATGAATGAATCGCTCAATACATCTTATGTAATGTTTAAGCGTATTATCATTTACATTGGGATCTGCTTTTTTTGATTGATGAAAGTCACTAAGAAAGTAGGATAAGCGAGTTTTCTCACGCTTAGCTTCTTTCTGAGTTTTACGTTTTTGATCATAAGCGATTTGCTTTTGGAAAGTATCTAACTTCTTTTTCTCGTTTCCAAAATACTTAAGATAATATCTTTCAGCTTTTGATCTTGTTTTCTCACTAAAGTTAATGCCTGTATTATGCCAGACTTGTGTGCCATTTAGAGAATATTTAATTCCCCAATAGTTTCCTTGTTTTAGTAAGCCTTTATATTTGTTCATCTCTCTTTTTTCTCCCGTTGAGGGCACTGAAATTTACTTATTATTGTATAAAAATTGTATAAAAATATAATTATCCTCTATAATTAACGTTTTGATATTGCGTTGCTCCTCGTATATTATGCTAAATTCTTTCGAAATATAGCCAAATCGTTAGTTTCTTCATCATAGTCTATATAGACATCATCCCTGTTAGAAATGCCGTATTTTGAGGGGTTTTCAAATATCATATATAAGTTTTCAAGTAGACTTTCATAATTGGATGGAAGGGAATGAGCATATCGATCGGGATGGTCGATAGGTAACTTATTCATGATATGCCCAATAATTTCATCTGAGTTCATTAAATACAGGCTTTTAGGATTCATATTTTCTCCTTTTTTATTTTTATTGTTTAAAGTGTTTATCAATCAAATCTTTTCATCTAAGACCAGATCTCCAAATTCTAAAACACGAATAGGCTTTACATTCTCTAAAGGTATTTGGTTTTGTTCTGCCCAACCTCTGTTCTTGCCCATACATTTCAAGGCAAATATTGTAGCAATAACATTATGTTTGTTAAATATCTGATTATAGATCTCTGATTCTAAGTTATCAATTAATCCTTCTTTTGCATTTTTAACTTCTCGTTCAAATTCATGATCATCGTCTATCCAATTATAATAGCTTGATCGCCCAATGCCGATTTGCGTACATGTCTTTGATATGTTACACATCGTCTTTGGATAGATATCTAAAAAGTTCTGTTTTTCTACATTCATGATGGTTTGTTTTCTTTTATCATTTCTAAAAACTCTCCTTCTTTTAATCCCTTAATAGCATTAGATGATGGTGGTTGTAAGGGGGTCGTATCCTCCTTAGTAGAGTAGAGTATTGTATTGTTATTGTAGAGTAAAGTATTGTGTAAGCCTTCAAAGTATTCTTTAGCATAAGAATGATTACAAACCTCAAATAAATGAATGATTTTTCTATGTGCATTATTTTTTTGATTTAATGGAAAGTTGCTATTATCTATTAAATGATTTGAAAGCCATAAGACTCCATTATCATTTTTAATAAAATCTTTTAACTCTTTTAAGCATTGATCTATATCTTTGATCTTTGTTTGAAAAGTAAATAGGTCAGCATTTAATCGAATGAATCCAGCTATATCACATTTAACATATAAGTATATATAAAGTGACTTTGCATCCTTACTTAGATCTTGAAATTCTATTGTTTCCCATATCTCAGGATTTATAAACTTTTTGCTCATTCTAAAATCTCTTTGATCTCAGTTTTTTGAGGTCGAGTTAATTTGATATATTGAGGAATACCAAATATTCTATAAGCATATAAGTCTTTAATTAAAAAGAAATATGGAGAACCAGAGCCAAAACCATCTCTTGTCGTTTTAATCTTACCATCTAATATTCGATTATGAATTGTTCTTGTTGAGCAACAAAGAATTTTTGAAGCTTCGTTAATATTTACAAACTTCATAAGGCTACCTTTCATTTAGTCCCTCTATATATAAGGGAAAAAGTAAACTTTTGAAGATTTGTGCAGTTCCATGTATTGTTATTATTTCTTTTACAAGGAATTCACGTCTTTTATATTTCAGATATAAAAAAAAGCCCATAAATATCTTCAAAAAGTTATGATCTTAAAGATCAGTTAAACTCTTATCAGTATTTTGAGCAATTACATTCGGGTTTTCACCGATACTGTCCACGACTAAAAGTAATAGCCGAAACTATTTTTGTGGATGCATAACTCACTTAGCCTTTGTAGTCTTCGGACAAAGGAACCATAAATAATATGGCAATGTTGCAGTATTAATTTAATAAATAGATTATACTTAAATCAATTAGTTTGAGTAAGTTTGAAATTAAAAGCAAAAATTAATTTATAATTTAGAAAAGATTAAATGAAACGCCTCTGGGTCAAATAACCTCCTCATGGGGGCTTTTTTGTTTATACTTTTTCAACCTAAAATCTCAACCCCAAACACCTTTTAGGGGGTGTCCCTTATATAGGTAAAGGTTCTTACCTAAAAGGATAGTGAGAAATATCACACATTAGTCTATCAGGTTTGAGTAATTTTATTAAAATTTATTACAAGGAATAATCTAAAATGAAAAAAATTATACTAATAACAATGCTAATGAGTGCAGTCTTTGCACAATCTGACTGCAATAAAGACAACTGGCAAGAATATTACAATAGTGATGGTAAAGATATGAGTGAGTGTGACCTTAGAGGCGCAAACCTTATACGCGCAAACCTTACAGACGCAAACCTTAAAGGCGCAAACCTTTCAGGCGCATTACTTGGAAGCACATTCCTTAGAGGCGCAAACCTTACAGACGCAAACCTTACAGACGCAAACCTTGGAGGCGCATTCCTTATAGACGCAAACCTTACAGACGCAAACCTTACAGACGCATTACTTAATGGCGCAAACCTTGGAGGCGCATTTCTTAATGGCGCATTACTTAATGGCGCATTACTTAGTACCGCAAACCTTGCAGGCGCAAACCTTACAGGCGCAAACCTTACAGACGCAAACCTTTTTGCCTCATCCTTTATAGGCGCAAACCTTGACGGTGTTATATCAAATAATATTATAGAATTACCTTTATTCCTTCCTGATGGCTGGAGTTTAGTTGATGGAACTCTAATTGAAGACGAAGAAAAGGAGGCGTTTACAAATAGAGAGCTATCGGATGAGATTTATAATACAATTAACGAGGGCAAGCCAATCAATAGGTCTAAGTGGAGGGCTTGGGAAAAAGAGAACGACCCACAAGTATCAAAAGGAAAAACTACATTTAAAACTCTTGATAAAAATATGGACGGCAAAATTGGTACAGGAGAGTTTTTTAAATTTTACCAAAGGTGGATACAAGACTAAAACTTCATCCTAATTATTAAAAAGAGCCTCACCTAAGCGTGGGGCTTTTTTGTTTGTGGGATAGTGGGTAGATTTAGGTATGTTATGGATTAAAAGATTATTACTACTATTCATTGGGTTGACTTTTTGGAGTTGTGAGCAAAAAGAAAACCCACCTGTTCAAATTTATGGTGCCCTTTTTGAAATTATGCATAAAGGTGATTTATCAAGCAAAATTAGTTTAAATCAATTTGATAATGATGCGAACATATTTGCTCTCGGTGCACTAAAAGATTTAGAGGGTGAAATACTAATTCTTGATAGCAAACCATTTATCTCATATGAAACAAGTAATAGAGAGTTAGGAATTTCAAATGATTATAACCATGAAGCAGCATTATATGTTTCTACGGTTGTCAATAATTGGACTGAATTAAAGTTACCTACAAATGTTAACTCCACAGAACAACTTGAAAAATACATAGAAGAAATAAGTAGTGATAATCATATCAACATTGAAGAACCATTCCCTTTTCTGATAAAAGGTGTTTCATCTGAAGTAAATTGGCACATTATTAATTGGGATAGCAAAGATACAGTTCATAGTCACCAAAAACATATAGAATCTGGATTGTCAGGAGTATTGGAAGATACACCTATGACAATACTTGGCTTTTATTCTAAAAATCATAAAACTATTTTTACACATCACACAACATTTATTCATATGCACTTTTTAACAGATGATGAAAAAATTGCAGGACATATTGATAACATTATTTTCGGGGATGACCAAACTCTATACTTACCTAATTAGATATTTTACTTACACCGAGCCTCCTCACGGAGGCTTTTTTATTTATAGAAGACACTCACACATAGTTAGATTGTCCTTTGTAATTTCCTATATGAAACACCGTATGGTATATAATACCTCTGTTATTCGTGTTTTCATGTGAGGATAAAGGAGAAGAAAATGAATAAAATTGCTATTATACTTTTGTTGATTGTAAGTGCTAATGCCCAATCTACCAAGGTCAAACGCTCGGTTTCAGCCACTACGAATATTCAGGCTGGAAGCAACGCATATAAATTAAGTGGAACTGTTGGGCAGAATGCGATTGGTCTATCTACTAAAGACCAGTTCAAGATTTCTTCAGGATACTGGGGCTGGATAGCACGCTGGGCAGTGCTGGGGACTGATGATAGAAATGTCATTCCCAGTGAGTTTAAAATAAAACCGGCCTATCCTAACCCGTTTAATCCATCTGCAAAAATTGATATGGAAATTCCTGATGCAGGAGTTGTCCAGATCACGATCTATGATCTCTTAGGGCGAATCGTCTTGGATCATAAAAAAGAATATCCTTCCGCCGGGCACTATCAATTTGTTTGGAATGCCCGTACGATTGCAGGACAACAACTGGCCACGGGCACATATATTGTTACTGTGCGCCACAAAAATAATTTTAATACACAAAAAATCACATTTCTTAAATAGGAACTAACACCATGAAAAAACTAATCGCAATACTAATGATTTCGACACTTTTTGCTCAAGTACCCCATAAGATGAGTTTCCAAGCTTATCTTACGGATAGTAACAATATGCCTGTTGCACCAGGCAGTTATGACATAACCTTCCGCATTTACGATGCCATGACAGATGGTACAAAAATTTGGGAAGAAACCCAAACAGTAACCGTTGATGGGAGTATGGTTAATGCAATGCTCGGGGCAACAGTGCCATTGGTTCCTATCGGAAAATCGGGTTATTT
>ENA-OREN01000803-OREN01000803.1-marine-metagenome-genome-assembly--contig:-NODE-803-length-41926-cov-6.820115_pt1 | contig 41926 bp, 42 predicted proteins | sample MGYA00248624_ERZ508555 | MGnify/ENA primary metagenome ERZ508555 (study PRJEB26222, sample SAMN06267773) | marine metagenome | isolation source: Saanich Inlet, British Columbia, Canada | place... | reverse complement strand
CCATTCTGTCCAAATCTTTTAACTTTTGCACAAGCATTAACTACTTCCATAAAAGATTTATTAAATGTGATTTCAAAAGGATTGTCTTTTAAAATTTTTTTTGTGGATTTTGAGATTTTTAATTTTTCTGGAAACAATACCATTCGAGGGTCAGGACTCCACCAAGCTAAAAAATCATCATTTTCAAACCAAGGGAATATGCCATTTTTATAAGCAATTAATATTCTTTCCGGACTCAAGTCTCCTCCAATAGCAACCACCCCCTCTTTATTAGCAGATAACGCAGAAGGAAAAATATGTTGACTATTTAACTGATACATTTAATTTAAAATGGCAAATCGTCTGGCTCATTTTCATTTACTTCATCAGCAGGCTGAAAAGCTTCTGCTGGTGGAACAGGGGGAATATCATTACTGCCAGAATCAGACATTAGCTTTTCTATTCTCCACCCTTGAATCGAATTAAAATATTTAATTTCTCCTTGAGGACTTTCCCACTCTCTTCCTCTTAAATTAATATCAATTTTTACAGACTCCCCCACTTTATAAGAATTTAAAAGATCACACTTATCTTGAATAAATTCAATTAAAAGATCCTGTGGGTACTGTTCTTCTGTTGTAATAACGACTTCACGCTTTCTAAAACCATTACTTCCGTATTCTTTAGTATCATTAACTAATTTCAATTTTCCTGATATGTCCATATTATAAAATTATTTTTTTTAAAATTAAATAAATTTTAGAGCTTAATTAAAGGAAAAAAAACTTTTATATTAGATAATATTAACAAATTGTGCTTAAAAGTAAATTTAAAAATACAACAATAAGAATAATTCTTTTTTTAGGACTAATTATTGGTGTTTGTTTGATCTTAATGAACACAATAAAAATTATAGATTTTACAAAGAAAGAAGAAAGAAGAAAAATTGAATTATGGGCTATAGCTCAGAAAAATTTCATAGAAAATAAAAATCTAGAAGATGATTTGGGAGAATTGACTTTCATGATTTTAACTAAAAATTTTGAAAATCCAATAATTCAGGTCGATAGAAATGGAAAAATTTTATCTCATAAAAATATTTTTGAAAACACTTCTAAAGCTATTGACTCAAATAAATTAAAATTCACGTTAAATAAAATATCAAAAGAAAATAAACCAATTGAAATTAAATTCAGTGATACAATTAGTCAAAAATTGTATTATGGTAATTCTTCCACTTTCAATAAATTAAAATATTACCCAATAGCATTATTTATTGTAGGACTATTTTTCTTTTTAATTGTTATAAATTATTTTAAATCAACTATAGATTCAAATAAAAATAAAATTTGGGCTTCTTTTGCTAAAGAAACAGCGCATCAAATAGCAACACCTTTATCTTCTTTATTAGGCTGGACAACTATACTTAAAGAAAAAAAAGTTGATAGTAATATTACTGTTGAAATTGAAAAAGATTTAGACAGACTTAATAAGATAACTGAAAGATTTTCTGAAATAGGAAGTAAAGTAACTCTCAAAAAAGAAAACATTAACCATGCTTTAGAGTCGATTATCAACTATTTAAAAAAAAGGAATTCTTCTTTAATAAAATTTAAATTTAAGCCATTAAAGAGTCCTGCTTATTGCTTAATTAATAAAACGCTTTTTGACTGGGTAATAGAAAATTTAGTTAAAAACAGTATTGATTCAATGAAAGGTGAAGGGATTATTGAGTTTTCTATTTTGAAATCAGCTAGTGAAATTAAAATACTAATTAAAGATAATGGAGAAGGAATAAACAAAGAAATTCAAAACAAAATTTTTAATTCTGGTTATTCAACTAAAATTAAAGGCTGGGGTTTAGGGTTGTCATTAGCTAAAAGAATAATAACACAAAATCATAATGGTGATATTTATGTTAAAAAATCTGAAGTTAATTTAGGAACTGAAATAATAATTAGTCTTGCTGAATTTAAAGATAAGATTTGATATTATTAGCTATATCTTGAAATTCATTTTTTGAAAAAATTACTTTATTTCTAAATGTAACATCTTTCATTTCGTTTATGGGAATTAAATGAACATGCGCATGAGGAACTTCTAATCCAATTACCGACATAGCAACTCTTTCACATGGAATAGCTTTTTTTAAAGCTTTAGCAACTTTTTTTGAAAACATCATTAATTCATTATATAACTTTGTATCTAAATCAAATAAATTATCAACTTCTTGTTTGGGTATACATAAAGTATGACCCTCTGCATTTGGATTAATATCCAAAAAAGCAAAACAATTCTCTGTTTCTGCTACTTTGTAACAAGGAATTTCGTTGTTAATAATTTTAGTAAAAATTGATGTCAAAATTTTATCTGTCTATTGAAATAATTTCAAATTTTAATGCGCCATTAGGAACAGTTACTTCTGCAATTTCTCCAACTTTTTTACCTAATAATCCTTTACCTATTGGAGAGTTAACAGAAATTTTTCCAGATTTCAAATCAGCTTCACTTTCTGCTACCAAAGTATAGTTCATTTGCATTTGATTATTTAAATTTTTGATTACTACTTTAGAAAGAACTAGAACTTTTGATGTATCAAGTTGTGACTCATCAATTAATCGAGCATTAGCCATAATTTCATCCATTTTAGAAATTCTCATTTCTAATAACCCTTGAGCTTCCTTAGCTGCATCATATTCAGCATTTTCACTTAAATCTCCTTTATCTCTTGCCTCACCAATTGCATTGGAAGCTTTAGGTCGTTCAACATCCTTAAGGTAATTTAATTCATCTCTCAATTTATTTAAACCTTCTTTTGTATAATAAGAAACATCATTCATCGTTATATATTTAAAAACAAAAAATCCCTACTAATTGGGATACATCACAAATATACAAAATTATTAAGTGTATTAATTTTTGCTTATTTTAATCATATAATGAACTACAATAAACTATTTTTTTTATTTATTTTTTTTGAAATAATTTCTTGTTCTAAAAATCAATTAAATGACAACCCTTTTCTTCAGGATATTTCTTTTGAAAAAGTGATTAACTTAAATCTTCCTCAGTATGATAATTTAAAATATAGTGGCGGTTCTATTTATTTATCATCTGGAGGAATAAAAGGTCTGTTACTTTTTAATATTAATGATCAAATTATGGCTTGGGAAGCTAGTTGTCCCAATCAATACCCATCACAATGTTCTACAATGATTATTGAGGGTGTCCAATCCAAATGCTCTTGCGAAGAGCTTAAATACAGTTTAGCTACAGGACAAATATTATCCAACAATAATAATAGTCAATACCCCATGTTATTATATTATTCAGAAAAAAATGGAAACACTATAAGAATTTCTAACTAAAATTTTAAATTTATTCCCATCAGGAAATTCCTATCAGCCATTGGAAAATAATTCGATCCTCCAATTGTATTAATAGTTTCAGGATCAGAGTCTATCATTAAATCATAAAAATAATGACTACCATGACTTACGTATTTATAATCAAACACATTATTTACTAATATATTTAGTGAGGCGTCATCTAACAGTCCATTTATAGAGAATTTATAATTAAATCCTAAATCATTGACAAAAAAAGAACCCAATATAGATGTTTCTACATTAGTGTTTGACATATATTGCTCCCCGATATATTTAGAATTTAAAAAAGAAGAAAAATCATCAGTGATTTTATAAGTCAAAGAATTAGCTAAAATTAATTCAGGAGAGAATGACAGGTTTGTATCTCCAAAATTCTTTAATTCTCCATTATAATTAAAATAATAATCTTTATTCTTATTTGAACTTAAGGTAAAATTCGGTTTTACAATAAATCGATCAGACAAAAAGTATATTGCATCAAATTCCAAACCTAATCGATAACTGTTACCAACATTTGCTCTTATTCTATTTCCAACTCCATCAGTCTCACCAGTCAAAACCAATTGATCTTTATAGTTCATAAAATATATATTTAAGTTGACCTTTGAGTTTTTATTTTTTCTTTTCCATCCTATTTCAAAATCATTTAAAGTTTCAGGGTATGGGTTTCCATTTTCATAATCAGCTCTAGTTGGCTCTCTCTGTGCTTTTGCATATGAAATATAAAAATCATTTCTATCATTAATTTTATAATAGAGGCCTATTTTAGGATTTAAAAAATTTAATTTTTTATCTATCGAATTAAAAACATCATCTCCTTGAGCACCATGATTATGACCACCATCATACCAGCCTGACCCTGAAAAATCTGCTTTGTAATTAACATTTCTAAATTGAATGTCTCCAAATAAAGAAAGCTTGTCATTTAAATGATAATCTAATTTAGAGTATAAGTTAGTTTCATTTTTATCTCCATAATTATCGTAAAATTTATGTCCAATTTCGGAATTTCCTGCCTCTCTAGCCCAAATCACTTTACCAAAATGTTCACCTAAATAATTATTATATGAGCCCCCAAAAATTAATTCATATTTTTTAGTAGTGTTTACAAAATTAAAAACGGTTCCATAAAAGTCATTATCTAACCAAAGACGTCTGACCAAATCAGTTTCTTCATGTTCTCCATCAACATCATGCCCCTCTAAACCATAATCCTCAGCATGTTGATTCTCCATATATTCTTCATAATACCCTCTACCATGTGTGTAATGAAAAGATACGTTTCCTGTCCAATTATTATTTAATTTTTGATTCCAATGAAATTGATAATGATCTTGTTTATAGTTGTCTTCTTGATTATCATAAAACTTAGTGTTTCCTTTAATGTCTGTATAAATTCCTGCAGGATTATAAGTTCTATTTTTCATTAAGGTTTCACCATCAATACCATACCAAGATTGATATGTAATTTCATGTCCAGCAAAATTTAAAATTTTAATTACAGTGTTTTCAGTTTCATAAATTCCTTGAAGAAAATAAGATTTTAAATCAGAAGATGCTCTATCAATATATCCATCAGAAGAAATGTTTGAGAACCTACCGCTAAATTCTATTTTATTAATTGACAATCCAGTTGAGAATTTTATAGAATTTTTTAAAGTACCATAGCTTCCAAAAGAATTAGAAATTTCAGTTAAAGGGTAATCTGAATGAATATCAGTTAATATATTAATGCTTCCTCCAAACGCTCCAGAGCCATTTGTAGAAGTCCCAACCCCTCTTTGAATTTGAATATTACTTATTGAGCTGCTTAAGTCTGGCATGTTAACCCAATATACTAATTGAGATTCTGAGTCATTTAATGGAATTCCATTTAAAGTGACATTTACTCTGGTCTCATCAGATCCTCTAATATGCATTGCCGAATAACCTACACCATTACCAGCATCCGAATGAGTAACAACAGAAGGAGTAAAATTTAATATTGTTGGTAAATCTTGACCTAAATTTAATGGAGCTATATCTTTTGCGTCTATTTCAATAAAACTCATGGGAGTATCTTTAGATGCCCTAAAAGCAGAAACTATAACTTCTTCCAAATCTTGTTTTTTGATTAAGATAGTGTCATTTACTTTTAAATTTTGAGATATAATTGTGTTTTTGCTAAATAGCGCTAATGCCAACAAGGCATATTTTATAATGTTATTCATGATAATAATTTTATTAAAGATTGATTTAATTGATAATAAGTATTAACAATTTGCCGGTGGGCCTCTAGAATCAAAAGCATTAATAAAACGAGAAAAATATATTTCCCTTTGAACAGTTATTTGTCGTTGTGAAGAATAAAATTGAATATCTGAATATTCAATTTTATTAGAATTATAATCAAAACTTATTCTAATAAAATCACAGGTAGAACAATCTAATTCAGATTGGTGAATATGAACTTCTAGTTCATTACAAACAATATGATCTTCGTAAATAAAATGACTTAAGCCAAATATAGATGGTAGGCTTAAAATATATATCAATAAAAAGCTTAATATTCTTTTCACAGCTCTAAAATATAATAAATTAAAGGAAAAAAGTAAAATCAAAAAAAATAAAATGTTTTTCGTTAATAAATATCTTATATAATTAATGAGTTACTCTTCTAAGACACCAATTTCCCTTTCCAAAATTACTTGGCAGGTCATTGGGTATAATCTCAGACGTAGCACCCCCCTATTTTAAGCATATATATATATTATTTATTTGATATTAATTTATCTATTTCATTTATTGCTAGTTTCAATCTTTTTTTCTTATTTCCACTAACCAAAATATATCTTCTATTATACTTAATTAAAGCTTCGTCAAATGCTTTAAACATTTCCTTTCTATTATTAGGTCTATCTCTTAAATCATCAGGAGCCCAAGGAATATCAATGTCCGTTAACAGGTACAAATCATATTTGTTTTCTAAAGCATATTTATTTAAAAGAGGATCACAAAATCCATTATAATAAGTTTCAGAGTAAATTTTAGTTTCTAATAAATCCGTATCACAGATTAAAAGATTCTTAGTTTTTTTAGAAAATTCGTTTTCTAATTTAATTTGCCCATTTGCAATTGGTATAATATCTTTTAATTCACAAATTTTCTTTTCTTGATCCCATTTATTTTGTAAATATTCACGAGCATATTCTTCAACCCAATGAGTATTGTAATAACTGGCCAATTCTCTAGAAAGTGTAGTCTTTCCGGAAGATTCAGGACCAAAAAGAACTACTTTTAAGCAGTTTGAGGGGGTTTGTTTAAGATTTTTTTCCATGAATAGTAGCCAGCAATTGCAATAAGAGTAAAAATAAGGTATTGTAAACTTGTAAAAGTTAATCCTTTATAAAAATATAGAGGCACTGAAATTATATCACCAATAATCCAAAAAATCCAACTTTCAATTTTTCTTTTAGCCATTAGCCACATTCCAACAAAGAAAATGGCTGTAGTTATGTTATCAATATAAGCTGTAATAGAATCCCATTTATCAAAATAGATATAAACGAAGTAAACAAATATTATAGAAAAAATGAAAATGAAAATAGAAGCTTTCTTTTCTTTAGCTTCCATTACTGAAATTGGTGTGTATATGTTATTTTCTTTTCTAGTCCAAACGTACCAACCATAAATACTCATCACAAAATAATAAGCATTTATAATCATATCACCCAAAAGAACCCATTTATATAGTAGATAAATAAAGATAGAAGTACTGATCATTCCTGTAGGATAAACAAGAATATTATTGTTTTTAGAATACCAAACACTTAAAAGTCCAAAAATAACAGCAGTAATCTCTAAAATAATATCAAAAGTTTCATATTGAGAGTACTGTTCGAACATTAAATTAAAAATTTGATACATAATTAAATTGCTATTGAACAAATATATTGTGAAAAACTAATTATCTCAACATCATAATACTCTACTTTATTGTTTTTGTTGATTTTTACATTTGCTTTTTGAAAACCAGTATTAATTGATTCAATAATTATATTGTTTTTAAAATCAATACCGCTAAACCCAAAGGCCTTAAAGATAGCTTCTTTAATAGTCCAAACTTTAGTTAAATTTTCAATAGATAATTCACCAATTAAATTGATCTCATGCTGGTTTATAAATTTTTTAGAAATTTTTAAAATACTTGGTCTAAGTTTTTCAATATCAATTCCTACTTTTCTGTCAGATAAAATAATTCCAGAATAATCAAATGAATGAGTTATGGAAATAAAATTATTATCCAATTCAGGCTTGCCACTTTTATTATATTTTAAATCTTCAAATGATAAGTTTTTAAGTTGTAATAATTGGAGAATACTTAAGAATTGCCTACGCTGAGATTGTCCTTTTAGTTTATTTAGTTTAGAAGAGTATTGATTAAAATTATTTAGACCTTTATTTAAATAGATTTCAGACTCTGTTATTTTCCAAATAACAAGAAAAGTATTAGGTTTTATTTCAACATGCTTAAATAATGGCATAGTTCAAGTTATTAAACTATTATGATATTTAATAAATAATTTGAAATGAATTATAAAGGAAATTTAAGCTTCAAAAGGGACTATAGATACAAAAGATTTATTATCCTTTTTTTTAGTAAACTTTACTAATCCATCAATTCTTGCATGAAGAGTATGATCTTTACTAACGTAAACATTTTCACCAGCTTTATGAGCAGTTCCTCTTTGACGTACAATAATGTTTCCAGCAATTGCAGCTTGACCACCAAAAATTTTAACGCCTAATCGTTTAGATTCTGATTCTCTTCCATTTTTTGAACTACCTACACCTTTTTTATGAGCCATGTTATAAAAATTTTATTAAGCTTTTTTTGTTGTTTTTTTAGCAGCTGGTTTTTTTACAGTTGTTTTTTTAGCTGCTGGTTTCTTAGCTGCTGGTTTCTTAGTTGCTGGTTTCTTAGTTGCTGGTTTTTTTTCAACAACAGGTTTAGATTCTTTAACTTCTATTTTTGTTTCTGATTTAGCTTTCGCTCCTTTTTCAAGAATTTTTTCAACCATAATTTCAGTCAAAAATTGACGATGTCCATTTTTAACTTTATAGCCTTTTCTTCTTTTCTTCTTAAAAACAATTACTTTATCATCTTTTAAATGTTTTAGAATTTTAGCCTCAACACTTGCTCCCTTAACAGAAGGGTCTCCAAGAAGAATTTTTCCAGCATTATCTAGCAATAGTATATTATCAAAAGCAACCTTTGATCCTTCTTTTCCTTCAAGCCTATTTACATAAACTTTTTGATCTTTTTCAACCTTAAACTGTTGACCGGCTATTTCTACTATTGCGTACATAATTTATTTTTTAATCAAAAACGTGTGCAAATATACAAGGAATGACCGTATAACACAATAATTTTATAGATATTAGTCTATGTATTTAAATAAAATAAAATTACAAGTATAATTACAGGGTAAATTATCCCAATAAAAATTAAATTTATAGATTTGTTATTCAAATTTTATAAAATGAAATATCTAACTCTTATATCACTTTTAAGCATTCTCTATTTAAATAACTCATTTTCACAATCTGTTGAATTTGAAGAATATAAATTAGATAATGGATTGCATATCATTCTTCATCAAGATAATTCAGCACCCGTAGTTTCAACAGGCTTAATGTTTCATGTAGGAGCAAAAAACGAAGACTCTAAAAAAACTGGTTTTGCACATTTTTTTGAACATTTATTAGGGAAAGAGACTAAAAATATGGCAAGTGGTGAATGGTATAAAATATTATCGTCAAATGGCGGAAATGGAAATGCTATGACCAGTGTTGATATGACCTATTATTATGCCGTTATGCCTTCAAACAGTTTAAGGCTTGGGCTTTGGAGGTATTCAGAAATCATGCTTTCTCCTGTTATTGATCAACAAGGAATTGATATTCAAAGAGAAGCTGTTAAAGAGGAGAAGAGAATGAGAGACAATCAGCCCTATAGTCGTTTTTATGAAGCTTTAAAATCTAATCTTTTTAAAAAACACACCTACAAAAATCCTCTCATAGGAGTTCCAGAACATTTAGACAATGCAAAGCTTCAAGATTTTCTAGATTTCAGAGCCAATTTCTATATGCCAAGTAATGCAGTTTTTGTTGTAGCAGGAGATATTGACATTGACAATACTAAAAAATTAATTTCAGAATATTTTAGTGAAGTTCCGGCTGCTCCTAAAATGAAAAGAGAAATTGTTATAGAAGATCCTATTTTAGAAGAAATTAGAGCTATAGAGTACGATCCTAATATTCAAATTCCAGCAATAATAATGGGCTTCAAAACACCGTCAATGAAATCTAGAGATGCTGTAATTTTAGATTTTATATCTACATATTTAAGTGATGGGCCTAGCTCTAAACTTTACAAAAAAATGGTTGATAAAAACAAAACAGCTATTGAAGTACAAGCAATTAGTATTGGACATGAAGATTATAGCATGTACGCCTTACTTGCTCTTCCTTTAGGAGAAACTGAATTAAGCCAATTAATTTCAGAAATTGAAGAAGAAGTTGTTAAAATTCAAAAAAATCTTATTTCTGAAAAAAATTATAAAAAACTTCAAAATAAATTTGAAAATAGGTTTGTTAATTCAAATTCATCCATTCAAGGTATTGCTCAATCTTTAGCAGATTATTATACTTTATATGGTGATACCAATTTAATTAACTCAACAATTGATATATACAGATCCATAACAAGAGAAGAAATAAAAGATGCTGCTAATAAATACTTAAATACAAATCAAAGGTTAATTTTAGAATACTTGCCTGAAAATCAAAAAAATTAGAATCATGAAAAAAATATTCCTTAATATACTCTTATTTACTTTTTGGAGTTCATTATCAGCACAAGTAGATAGATCAATTCCAATTGCAGGCGATCCTCCTCAAATTAACTTTGAAGAACCAGTTTCTATTGATTTAAAAAATGGTTTAAAAGTTATGATTGTAGAAAACCATAAGTTACCAAGAGTTTCTATAAATCTTCTAATTGATAACCCTCCTGTTTTTGAAGGTGAATTAAGTGGGATATCAAACTTAACCGGAATGCTAATTGGTAAAGGAAATACTAAACAAAATAAAGATAGCTTTAATGAAGAAGTTGATTTTATGGGTGCAAGAATGAGCTTTTCTTCTCAAGGAGGTTTTGCTAGTTCTCTTTCAAGATACTATGAAAGAGTATTAACTATGTTTTCTCAGAGTACTTTAAATCCTGAATTTCTTGAAGAAGAATTTAATCAACAAAAAAATATTCTTTTTGATAACATAAAAAATAATGAAAAAAATACACCCTCAATAGCAAGAAGAGTTGAGAACGCAATAGCTTATAGTGTTTCACACCCTTATGGAGAATTTATCTCCAATGAATCTCTAGAAAATGTCAAACTAGCTGATATTAAAAACTTTTATGAAATATATTTTAAGCCTAATAATGCTTATCTAGTAATAATAGGTGACGTTAAAGTAGAGGAAACTAAAAAATTAGTTAAAAAACTTTTTAGAAAATGGAAAAATGATTCAAAACTTGATTCAAAATTTTCTGAAAAATCAAATAATAATATTATTACGCCAAAAACTCCAGATCAGTTAGGTATTAATATTATTGATATGCCAAATTCAGCGAATTCTGAAATAACATTTCAAAATCTTATAGATTTAAAAATGTCTAATAAGGACTATTTTAGTGCACTTATTGCTAATAGAATTTTAGGAGCCGGAGCAGAATCTAGATTATTTAATAACATCAGGGAAGACAAAGGATATGCATATGGAGCTTACTCGGGGATAGGAGATGATAAGTATAGTAAAGCCAAGTTTAGAGCTACTACTACTACACGTTCACAAGTTACAGATAGTGCTTTAATAGAAATTCTAAAAGAGATTGAAAAAATTCAAAATTATCCAGTTTCAGAAAAAGAATTGAAGAATGCAAAAGCTAAATATTTAGGCGAGTTTGTTTTAGCGATGGAAAGAACTTCAACAATTGCAAATTATGCCATTAATATTGAAAGTAATGAACTTGAATCGGATTATTATAAAACTTTTCTTTCTAATATCAATAAGGTAACAGTTGAAGATGTTCAAAAAGCAGCAAATAAATACTTTGCATTAGACAATGCTCAATTAGTTGTAACAGGAAAAGGATCTGAAATTATCGAAAAACTCGAAAACATTCAATTTAATGGAAAAAAAATTCCAGTAAATTATTATGACAAAACAGGAAGTGTAACTAGTAAGCCCGAATATTCTTCAAAGCCAATAGGCTTAACTGCAAAAAATATTCTTGAAAATTATATAAATGCTATTGGAGGAAATGAAAAATTAAGCTCTATTAATTCTTTAATTCTATCTTATGAAGGCCAGGCTATGGGTTCAAAAATTATTAGTGAAGAAAAAAGAGTTAAAGGAAAATTTGCTAATAGAATGACAATGAATGGAAATGAAATGATGAAAATGGTCATTACAGAAAGTCGGGCTTTCGCAAAACAAGGGCCTAACAAAATGGAATTGCCAACAAATATGCACACTGATTTAAAAAAATCACTAGGCATATTTCCAGAATTAAATCTATTAAATAATCCCAATATTAAATTTATTGGAATTGAGAAAGTAGGAGAAATTGAAGCTTATGTAATTGAAATTTCTGGAGATGTCATTTCATCAAAATTTTTATATGATGTTAAAACTGGTTTAAAAATAAAAGAAATTTCTACTACAAATATTGGAGGTCAAAGTCAAATTCAAGAGTCAGAAATAGGAAAATACAAAGAATATGAAGGTATATTATTTCCAACAATAAAAACTCAATCTTTCGGTCCTCAATCCATAGAAATGATTCTTAATAAAGTGATCTTAAATTCAGAATTTAACGATGAAGTTTTTAATTAAAAGATTTTTGTTAGCTAAAAAACTCCTAATAGAATAAAGTCTCTTTTTATTATTATTTGACATTATAAAGAATTAATTCCATTTGAATGATTGAATAATTTTTCTAATGTCATTATTCATATAAGTAATGGACGGTAATAAAGAATCATAATTTGGTTTTGATTCAAAAAAAAGTGATCCGCTAATAAAATTTGAAATCGAATCTGTAATATAAAATTGAGTATTTGAAGGGGAATCACCTATAAAAGTGAAATATTTAGCGTAAACATTCTTATTTCTATCATTAAATTCACTAGACTTTACTATTGAAGATTTATGAGAATTATCAGATAATCTTTTATTGAAATCACTTTTAATTAATTCCAGGTTATCATTAATTTTTATATTGGATATATATATCGTAGACTTTAATAACTCATATTTAATAACTGAATTACAATTTTCGTCAAAATATATGTGAGATAACTCATTTATTTGAAAATTATATAAACATTTTTTTTGAGTATCAACATAGGAAGGAAAAGGAAATTGTTGAGATAAGAAAACTTTTTGTTTAGGCAAAACAACTTGTTCACATCCAGTAAGAAAAATAAATAAATAAATAAATAATTTCATTATTTTTTAAGACTAACCTCTACTTTTTTTATTCTCTTTCTATCAACTTCATTGATAGTAAACTTTATATTATTAACCTTAATAACTGATCCTCTCTTTGGAAAAAATCCAATTTGCTCTAATAAAAATCCAGCTAAAGTTTCAGACTCACCCTTTTTACTTTCAAAAATACTTTGATCATTAACATTAATTACCCTATATAAATCATTAAGATTAGTTTTTCCTTCAAAAATATAGTTATAATCATCTATTTTTGAATAAGAAAAATCTTCCATATTAAACTGATCATTTATATCACCGACTATCTCCTCAACGATATCATCCATAGTTACAATTCCAGAATTTCCACCATATTCATCAACTACAACCGCTAAATGGATTTTAAGTTGCTGAAATTCTTTTAACAAATCGTCTAATTTCTTGTTTTCGGGTATGAAATAAGGTTCTCTGATTAAAGAATTCCAATTAAAATCTTTTTTATTTAAATGAGGAAATAAATCTTTTAAATAAATAATACCTATTACTTCATCTATCTTGTTTTGATAAACAGGGATTCTAGAAAATTTATTTTGTTTCACCATCTTAATTAGTTCAACATAGCTAATGCTATTTGGAACTGAAAAGACATCTATTCTAGGCTTCATGATTTGTTTAACTTCTAAACTTCCAAATGAGACTATTCCATTTAATATTTTTTTTTCATCTTTTGAAGTTTCACTTTTATCAGTAAGTTCAAGTGCATCAGACAATTTGTCAACTGAAAGATTTGTTTTTTTGAAAACTAATTTTTGTTGAATAAACTGTGTCATATTACTCATAGGGATTGTAAGAAAAAAGAAAATATATTTATCTAATATTTGTATTGGTAAAGCCATTTTTTTAGAAAATAAAATTGGATTTCTATTAGCATATACTTTGGGTAGAATTTCTCCAAATAACAAAATAATTAAAGTAATAAATCCTACTTCTATAATAAAATTTAGCCAAGAAGGAATTGAATCAAAATTAAATAAATTACCAATCGAAGAAAGTATGAGAACTATTGAAATGTTTATGAAATTATTTGACACTAATAAGACAGCAAGTAATCTTCTAGGCTTATTTCTTAAAGTTGAAATGAGGTTTAAAGCTTTGTTATTTGATTTAGCTGCCTTTTTTATATCAGTATTAGAAAGTGAAAAAAAAGCCACTTCAGAGCCTGAAATTAGTGCAGAACTAAAAATTAATAATAAGGTTAATACTATTTTAATTACTAAAGTATAAGAGTCTAGAAATAAAACTAAACTGATCATATTAATTTGAGTCTCCAATATTTATTTAAAAGATTGATTTAAAATGGTAAATCATCGGCTTGATTATCATCTTTTATCGATTCGTTTTGATGATCATCATCACTATTAAAATTAGAATCAGAGCTTGAATCATTTTTATTTGATAAAAAATTAAATTCCGTAACGTGAATCTCAGTTGAATACCTTTGAACACCATCTTCAGATTGCCATTTTCTAGTCTTAATTTTTCCTTCAACATAAATTTTATCTCCCTTTTTAAGATATTTTTCACAGATTTCAGCTGCTTTATTTTTAACAACAACGTTATGCCATTCTGTATTAGAAACCTTTTCCCCAGTAGTTTTATTTGTATAGTTTTCATTAGTAGCAATGGAAAACCTGCCTATACAACCTCCACCATCAAAATGATGCATTTTAACTTCATCTCCTAAATTACCAATTAACATTACTTTATTTAAAGATCCTCTCATTTTTATAAATTTTCTTAATCAAATATAAGAAAAACCAATCATTGCCACTTAAAGATTGACAGGAAATTAGATAATGGTTTTGGAAAAGGATAAGAATTTATCTTATCCAAACTTGTAGATTTTGATTTAATAATTTTAACGTTAACAATCCAATAAGAAATACTTATTTTTTGATGAGAAAGTTTATGAATTACATTTTGATTGTTAAACAACTGAATACTACCTATTCTTTTTAAGAATTTTAAAGTTTTAATATGTTTAATTATTTCTTTATTATCTATTAATTTATCCGTCTCTAAAAGAGGAAATTGATATAAATTTTGCCAAATTCCTTTCTTTTCTCTTTTTTCAATAATTGTTTGATTATCGACCGATTTAAAAACTAAATAATTAAAAAATCTATTTCTAATTTTATTTTTTCTGTTTTTAATTGGAAAATTAAATACCATGTCATTTTGGTAACCATAGCAATTATCTTTAAAAATGCAGCCATTACAAAGTGGAGTTGCAGGTCTACAAACTAAAGCTCCAAATTCCATGATTGCTTGATTAAAATCTCTTGGATTATCTTTCAGAATTAATTTCATTGTAACTGCTTTAAACTCTTTTAAAGACTTAGGAGTATTTATTAGAGTTTTTATTCCTAACAGTCTTGAAATAAATCGATATACATTTCCATCAACAACTGAAACAACTTCGTTATTAGAAAATGAGCTAATTGCACTGGCTGAGTAATCACCTATTCCAGGTAATTTAATGAGTTCTTTATAGGTTACTGGAAAGATTCCTTTTAAGTCTTTTGATATAATTTTAGCTGTTTTATGCAAATTTCTAGCTCTACTGTAATATCCTAACCCTTCCCACATTTTTAAAATCTCATTTTCTGAAGCTTCAGAAAGTGCCTGAACATTAGGGTAATTAGTTATAAAATTTACATAATAAGGTAATCCTTGAATTATTTGAGTTTGCTGTAATATTATTTCAGATAGCCATATTTTATATGGGTCTTTAGTATCTCTCCAAGGTAATTTTCTTTTATTTTTTGAATACCAGTTAACCAGATCTATTGAAAATGTATGAATAAGGTTTTTTAATAAAATTCTTTCCAAAATAATTATGATGTATTAGAGTTATATAAAGAATGTATTCTGAATATAAATTTATATATTTGGCACCTAAAAAAGTAAACATAATAAAAATAAGAATATGACCAAGGCAGAGATTGTAACAAAAATTTCAAATAATTTAGGATTAGAAAAAAATGAAGTCCTAGCAACAGTCGAAACACTAATGCAAGAAATAAAAGAATCCTTAAATAATGGAGAAAATGTATACTTGAGAGGTTTTGGAAGTTTTATTGTTAAGAAAAGAGCAGAAAAAACAGGTCGAAATATTTCAAAAAACATAACTATTAGAATTCCTGAACACCATATTCCAGCTTTTAAGCCTGCTAAAGTATTTACTCAAGGTGTAAAAGAAAATAATTAATTTTAAAAAAAAAATATGCCAAGTGGTAAAAAAAGAAAAAGACACAAGGTAGCTACTCATAAGCGAAAAAAAAGAAGTCGAGCTAATCGACATAAAAAGAAATAGTTTTCTATTTCTTAAATGAATATCAAGTTCTTTGAAATGAGATTAATTTAGTGTAATTCATCGCTAAACTATTTCTCAATGTATAAATTAAAATCCTGTGTATAATAAGTTTAACCCGTTCATTTTATATGAATATTAAAAATCAATATCGTGAGTAAAGAAATAATTATTCGTTCGAATTCCACAGCAGTTGATTTTGCCTTACTAAAAGACGGTAAATTAATTGAACTTCATAAACAAAATGATGGAAACAAATTTAATGTTGGAGATATTTTTCTAGCCAAAACTAAAAAAACAGTTTCTGGTTTAAATGCCGCATTTATCAATGTAGGCTACGAAAAAGATGCATTTCTACATTATCATGACTTAGGTCCTAGAATTCTATCATTAATTAAGTTCATTAAAGGTGTAAGCGCAGGTAAAATAAAAAAATTTTCACTTGATAAATTTCCATTTCAAACGGAAATTGACAAGGAAGGCAGTATCTCAGATGTAATAAGTCCTAATCAATCAGTATTAGTTCAAATTATAAAAGAACCTATCTCTACTAAAGGTCCAAGAATTAGTTCAGAATTATCATTTGCTGGACGATTTTTGGTTCTAGTTCCTTTTTCAAATAGGATCTCTATTTCTCAAAAAATTGAAAACAGAGAAGAAAAAAGTAGGCTTAAAAGATTAGTTCAAAGTATAAAACCAAAAGGATTTGGAGTCATTGTTAGAACAGTAGCACAAGATCAAAAAGTTGCTGAATTAGACAAAGACTTACAAAATTTGTATGGTTATTGGACAGAACTTTGTAAAAAAATTCAAGGTTCAGAAATTCCTTTTAAAGTACAAAGTGAATTAAACAGATCTTCTTCTATATTACGAGATATATTTAACGACTCATTTACTGGAATATATGTAAATCAAAAATCCATGTATTTGGAAATTAAGGATTACTTAAATCAAATTGCTCCTGAAAAGCAATCAATTGTAAAACTTCATAAATCTGATACCCCTATTTTTGAAGAATATGGGATAGAGCGTCAAATTAAGACTGCTTTTGGTAGAACTGTAACAATGAGCAAAGGTGCTTATTTAATTATAGAACACACCGAAGCACTTCATGTCATAGATGTTAACAGTGGAAACAGATCAACTAAAGCAAAGAATCAAGAAGATTCTGCTCGGGAGGTCAATATGGTTGCTGCTACAGAAATAGCTAGGCAATTAAGACTTAGAGATATGGGAGGTATTATCGTTATCGATTTTATTGACATGTCTAGTGCTGAAAACCGAAGGAAACTCTTTGAACATTTCAAAAATGAAATGGATTCTGACAGAGCTAAACATAAAATACTTCCTCCTAGTAAAATTGGATTAATTCAAATGACTCGTCAAAGAGTACGACCAGAAATGGATATAAAAACTGTAGAATTAAATCCAAATATTAATGGAACAGTAGAAGCTCCGATAGTTATAATTGATAAAGTCACTGATAAACTTGAGAAAATTTTAAACAATGTAAAGTACAATAACATAAAAATCGTTTTACACTTGCATCCATTTATAGCTGCATATGTAAAAAGTGGATATCCTTCCATTAGACTTAAATGGTATATTGAACATAAAAGATGGATTAAAATTATCCCTAGAGACGCTTACACCTATTTACATTTTAGATTCTTTAACGAGGATGGTAGAATAATCAATGCATAAAAGCGGCTTTTGCCGCTTTTTTTTTTTGCATTAAATTGTTATAATTTTCAAATATGAATAATGGTAATTTTACAATTAAAGAAGTTGAGTTAAAACTGCAATATTATTGTTCCTATCAAGATAGGTGTCACAAGGAAGTCATTGAAAAATTAAAAACATTTAAGATTATTCCTGAAGGAGTTAATCAAATAATTTCAAATTTAATTAATGAAAATTTTTTAAATGAAACTAGATTTTCCAAAAATTTTGTAAGAGGTAAATTCAAAATTAAAAATTGGGGAAAAATTAGAATAGTTAATGAGCTTAAAAGAAGAAATATCTCAATCTACAATATCAATCAAGGTTTAAAAGAAATTGATGAATTGGAGTATCTCAATAAGTTTGAAGAACTATTTAATAAAAAATTATCATCTTTGGAGGGGTTAATACCATCAGTAAAAAAGAAAAAAATACTTTCATATTTACTGTATAGAGGGTGGGAAAGCAGTTTAATTTATCCGAAGATATATGAACTTTAATCAGAAAATATTTTTAATAATATCTTTATTTTTTTTGGGTTGTAAATCTGAAGTAGACCTTATTGTTTATAATGGTAATATTTACACTGTGGACAATGATTTTAAAGTTGCTAATGCTATAGCAATTAAAGACGGTCTGTTTTATGAAATTGGAACAAATGAAATTATAAATAATTATTATTCCAAAGAATCAATCAACCTAAATGGATCTACAATTTTACCCGGTTTAATTGATGCTCATTGTCATTTCTATGGGTTGGGTTTAAATCAACAAGTCATAGATTTAACGGGTACTCAATCATTTGAAGAAGTCTTATCAAGATTAAAATTAAACTCAAGTATTAATACTACAGTAATAAAAGGAAGAGGTTGGGATCAAAATGACTGGGAAGTAAAACAGTTTCCTGAAAAAAGTGAACTAGACGTGCTTTATCCTGATATTCCTGTTGTTTTAGAAAGAATAGATGGTCATGCCTATTTGGTTAATCAAAAAGCTCTTGATTTGGCTAAAATAACAAATGACACTAAATCTAATAATGGCACAATTATAAAAAACAGTGGAAAAATAACTGGAGTATTAGTCGATGGTCCTATGGGTTTAATTGACAATATTTTACCAGAATTATCTATTTATGAAAAAGAACAAGCTCTTTTAAATGCACAAAAAATATGTTTTCAAAATGGCCTAACAACCGTTGACGATGCTGGTTTATCTAAAGAAATAATTTTATTAATAGATAGCCTACAAAAAAAGAAAGAATTAAAAATCAGAATTTATGCTATGATTAGTAATTCTAAAAATAATCTTGATTATTTCCTTGAAAAAGGCCCTATTAAAACACCACAGTTAAATGTAAGTTCTGTAAAAGTATATGGAGACGGTGCATTAGGCTCAAGAGGAGCTACTTTAAAAAAACCTTACCATGATGATCCAAGTAACTATGGAAAATTAATTACTAAACCTGATGATATTAAAAATTTAGCTTCTAGAATTGCTAAGGCCAATTTTCAAATGAATACCCACGCCATTGGAGATTCAACTGTAAAATTGCTAATAGACACCTATTCTAGGGTTCTTGAAAATAAAAAAGATCCTAGATGGAGAATTGAACATTCTCAAATTATTGATTTAAAAGACATAGAAGGTTTCAATAATAAAATCCTTCCTTCTGTTCAACCAACACATGCAACTAGCGATATGTACTGGGCTGAAGATAGGGTTGGACCTAACAGAATAAAAGGAGCTTATGCCTATAAAGCTTTATTAAATAAATCTAAAGTTATTGGACTTGGAACAGATTTTCCTGTTGAAAAAGTAAATCCCTTTCACACTTTTTATGCCGCTATTTCTAGAAAAGATTTAAATGGTTATCCAGAAAATGGATTTGAATTTAAAAATGCACTTTCTAGAAAAGAGACATTAAAAGGAATGACCATATGGGCTGCCTATTTAAATTTTGAAGAAAATGAAAAAGGAAGTATTGAAAAAGGGAAATTAGCTGATTTTATTATAATTGATAGAGATATTATGAATATTGAAGTTGAAGAAACTTATAAAACCAAAGTGCTAAAAACGTTTATTTCAGGTGATTTAGTTTATTCGATACGAAAACCCTAATAATACATTTTTCCCTGGCATTGGAACCAAGTTAGTTTCAGAATATACTGCATCTAATATATTATTGACATTAACAAAAAATGATCTAAAAGATATTTTAGAATCTAAAACTGAATAATTAGATCCATCGGAACGCTTAACATACTTAAAAATAGTTGAATGTGTTATCTTTTTAAAATAAGTAAGATTAAGATTAGAAATAAAGTGATTTTTTATAGAATTTAATGAATATTTAGAGTAATTTATATTACTAACATATGAATCATCGTTAAGATTTGAATATCCTAGACCAAACGAACTTGAAGAGCTGCTTTTGCTAAAATCATAAGATAAATCCAATTCAAAACCTTTAGTGTTTAAAGACCTTATATTGACTGCTTTCCATAGGTCATTTTCATTTTCTTTAACATAATCAATAATATTTTTAGATTTTCTTGAAAATAGAGATGCTGAAAAATTAAATTGTGAATCATTAAATTTAATTCCCAATTCCGTTGAAGTCGCTTGTTCTGGGTTTAAATTCTCATTTCCAATTGTTGTTCTATCACTATAATATAAGTCAGTATATGTAGGTATTCTATAAGTTTTACCAATATTACTGTAAAGTTTAAAATTTGAACTTAGATAATATCCTAAATCAATACCAGGAAAACTATGAAACGATAAATCTGAAAAATAGCTAACAGCTATTCCCGGTGATACACTTAGGTTGCCATTAAATAATTCAAAAGTATGGTCTATAAAAGCATTGGCAGTATTTCTTTTATGCTCACCTAAATTATTACTTGTAATGTTAACAGTTGATAGGTCTAATCCAAATCCTGTAACTCCTAAATCCGAAATATAAGAACCGCTTAATTCTGCGGAAATTTTATTGGTTTTATGAAGGTTCCTATAAACAGAAGGGTTATCTCTAATATAGATATACATATCCTGACCTCTTTTCCAATAAATTCTAGGTTTAATTATTAAGTTTTCTGATTGTATAACAGTAGAGATTCCTAATAAACTTGCCTGTGTTTCCTCGTATTGTTCAGTTGCGCTAGGACTAGCATAAAAACCATTAGCTCCAAACTTACGTTGTGAAAAAGAGCTAATTAAATCGATTGGTGAGCTTTTGGTTTTAAAACTAGTTTTATTAAAATAATTTGCATTTGAAAAATCTGTGTTATGTCTATATCCATCAGATTTATTTATAGAAAAACTAAAAATACTTTTTATTTTCTCGCTTATTATAGACGAAGTCAAAGCAAAATTTTTCTGACCATAAGACCCGAAAGATAATTCTCTAAAATCAATGTTTGCTGTCCTTTTTTCACCTTTAACTTCTTTAGTAATAATATTTATTGCACCATTAAAAGCGTTTTGACCAAAAATTCTAGCAGCAGGGCCTCTAATTATTTCTATTCTTTCAATTAGATAAAGTGGAAGAATCATATTAAGAGTGTGATGGCCAGTTTGAGCATCATCCATCTTCATCCCATCAATTAAAAGTAAGGTTTGATCAAATCCACCCCCTCTTATATATAAATCACCTTGAACACCTGAAACTCCTCTTCTTCGAATATCAATACCTATAGTTTGTTGTAATAATTCCGCTACATTAGTTGCTGGACTATTAGCAATTTCTTTTGAGGTAATAATTTTAATAGTTCTAAAATTTTTTGAAAACGGTAAATTAATTTTTGTAGAAGAAACAACAACTTCATCTAAAACTTGATTACTAGTTGGTTGCTGCGAAAACAAAAACTGGATACCTAAAAAAATAAATAAAGAAAATTTAAATTTCATGAAATTAGGCTTAATACTAATCTGTTAAAATAATCACTTTATTTTCTTTCATCTCTATAACGCCTGATGAAATATTCAAATGAATTTCTTTAGAACTTATTAAGGAAAAAACTTCTGGCAATTCATTTGAGTCACTTATTTCACCAAATATTTTTATAGTTCCGGTAATTAGAGTAGAGACTATTGGGGCATGATTATTTAACATTTGAAAATCTCCATCAGCTCCAGGAACTAATACTGAATCTACATCACCATTAAATAAAGTTTTTTCTGGACTAACTATTTCTAAATACATGTTTTATAATTATGCTTCAGCTAACATTTTTTCACCAGCTTCTATAGCTTCTTCAATAGTTCCTTTAAGGTTAAATGCCGCTTCAGGAAGGTGATCTAATTCACCATCCATTATCATATTAAAGCCTTTTATAGTATCCTTAATATCTACTAACACCCCAGGAGTACCAGTGAATTGTTCAGCAACATGGAAAGGTTGAGAAAGAAATCTTTGAACTTTTCTAGCTCTATATACAGAAAGTTTATCTTCTTCTGAAAGCTCCTCCATACCTAAAATGGCTATAATATCTTGAAGTTCTTTATATTTCTGTAAAAGTTCTTTAACTTTTTGAGCACAGTTATAATGATCATCTCCAATAATTTCAGGTGAAAGAATTCTTGAGGTTGAATCTAAAGGATCAACAGCTGGATAAATTCCTAGTTCAGTAATTTTTCTAGACAAAACAGTTGTTGCATCCAAGTGAGCAAAAGTAGTTGCTGGAGCAGGATCTGTTAAATCATCTGCAGGAACATATACCGCTTGTACTGATGTAATAGACCCATTTTTAGTTGAAGTAATTCTTTCTTGCATAGCGCCCATTTCCGTTGCTAAAGTTGGTTGATAACCTACTGCAGATGGCATTCTTCCAAGCAACGCAGAAACTTCAGAACCGGCTTGCGTAAATCTAAATATATTATCTACAAAGAATAAAACATCTTTACCTTGACCATCACCTGCGCCGTCTCTGAAATATTCAGCAACTGTTAATCCAGAGAGAGCTACTCTTGCTCTAGCTCCAGGAGGTTCATTCATCTGACCAAAAACAAATGTTGCTTTTGATTCTTTTAATGCCTTTTTATCAACTTTACTTAAATCCCATCCACCTTCTTCCATGGATTTATCAAATTCTTTTCCATATTTAATGATGCCAGATTCAAGCATTTCTCTTAAAAGATCATTTCCTTCTCTTGTTCTTTCTCCTACACCTGCAAAAACAGAAAGACCACCATGGCCTTTTGCAATATTGTTAATCAATTCCATCAACAATACAGTTTTTCCAACACCTGCTCCTCCAAAAAGACCAATTTTACCACCTTTAGCATAAGGCTCAATAAGATCAATAACTTTTATCCCTGTGAATAATACTTCGGCAGAAGTTGACAATTGATTAAAATCAGGTGGATCTCGATGAATTGACATGCCATTTTCACCAGTTTTAGGCAAATCACCCAAACCATCAATTGCATCACCAATTACATTAAATAATCTTCCATAAATATTATCTCCAATAGGCATTTGAATAGGTTTTCCGGTAGCTAGTACATCGGCACCTCTTTGTAGACCATCAGTAGAATCCATAGATATAGTTCTAACAACATCTTCACCAACATGAGACTGAACTTCAAGAACTAAAATTGAACCATCTGCTTTTTTAATTTCAAGAGAATCATAAATTTTTGGAAGTGAGTTAGAAGAAGTGTCAAAAGTGACATCAACTACAGGTCCCATAATTTGTGATACTTTTCCTATTGAATTTGACATTGTATGTTTTTTAATTTTAAAAAAATTTTAATGTGGCAAATATATAATTTTATAGTTTAAATTATTTAATATTTTAAACAAAAAAAGGCGACCTAAGTCGCCTTTTATTAACATTTTAATATCATTATTATGGATTCAATGTAAATCCTATAAAGAACTGACTTCCTATCATTCCTGAACCAGGCATTACCATGTATTCATCACCACCAATGTTAGCTCCACCAACTTTAACTCTAGCATTAATTGAAGGAATTTCAAAATTCATTGAAGCATCAAAAACAGTGTTAGCAGGAATCATAGCATCAATAAAACCTGATTGCTGCCACATAAAATTATCATGATACTTACCAGTAACATTGAATGAAAAATTCTCAGCTAATTCAGTTGAACCAAAGGTTACAACCACTCTAGTTTGAGGAGTATTAAATCCAGCTTCATAGCCTGAATCTGGATTATTAAACTTCATTTTATTATAAGAATATGTCATATTTAAATCAAACTTGTCGAATACCTCAGTTTCAAGTCCAGCACTAATTCCATAAGTTCTTACAATTTCATCAGTATTAGAATCATAAGAAAATACCTTATAGTCTCCTTGAGATAAAGCATATAATCCCATCATATTAGAAGCTGCACCATAAAGTGGAGTGATAACATTAATGGCAGATATAAAGTTATCCCATTCTGTCATATAAGCATTAATATCAAGAGCTGTTTTCTTTCCGTTAAGTCTATACCCTAAATCATAAGATTTAACGTATTGTGGTTCAACATTTCCAAGATCACCTGCAGCTACTGGAGCTCCAAGTAAAACAGAAGATAATACATAAGAATTTTGTTGAACTTGTTTCCCTGTAACCCTGTAACTATTTCCAGATAGTCCTCTTAAATTCATGTTAAATCTATCAACATTATCAGGAGAAGATCCCATTAATACAGCTTGACCTATATCAAGACCAATGTACTGATCTTGAGCAGAAGGATTCTGATATCCTGTCTGATAAGAAGCTCTAATATTTTGATTTTCTGAAAGGAAAATAAGAGCACCTATTCTTGGTGTCATATGACCATCAAAAAATTGACTTTTATCATATCTCATAGATCCAGTTAATCTAACAGCGCCTCCCATTATATCTTTTTGAGCTTGAGCATACATACCCATGTCTGTAAATGCGATTGGATCAGTGTAATCTGTAAATAAAGTTCCATTAGATCTTAAAATATAATCTCTATAAGAACCTCCCACAATAATATCTATTCCACTAACTACATCTTGAAGATTGTAATTAGCTTCAAAACTATTTGACTTAGAGGTATCTAAAATAGCTGCTCCTCCTCCAAAAACATCTATTCCAGTAGAAATGGCTGTTTTGTAAGCAGCATCCCAAGCAGCACTGCCAGGAGTTAACATGTTAGCATTTGCCAATTTTCTAGCAGCAGCATGCGCAGCTAAATCGCCACCTTTTCCTAAAATATTTTGAAGAGTATAACCCTGCATTGCTGTTCCAATAATATAGTTTAAGCCTGCAATTGGATTAGGATCGATTAAATATGGTAAAGCTCCAAAATAACCTTGAAAGTATTTACCAAAATAACCGTTTAAACCTCCTGGTTGAGCAATTGTCATTACCGCTCCTAAAGCAGAAACATCATGAGTATTTCCTGAATCTTCTATAGATGTATAAGCTCTTAAACTTAAGTTTCTATTATTATACTCAATTTTATGTTGCTGAAGACCAAAGTTTTTAAGCATGTTTCTGTTTGTTGCATGAAGCATAGTGTTACCAGCACCCATTTTTGAATTCAATATAATTTCTGAATCTTCAGTAGGCTTATAGTGTAAAGCAATATCCGTTTTAAAAGTTGAAGCTTTATTATCAATTAAATCAACCTCGTTATATCCACCCGTATTAATTACTGTAGAACCAAAATAATTTGGAGCAAGGTTATTAAATATATAGGCTACTTGACCACCAAGAGCAGGCGATAAAAGACCACTAGCAACCATACCAGGCACTACCAAATTTGCAAAAACAGAAGTCATATTAAAATTTTGACCTATATCACCATAAACATTGATACCATCATAGTCAGGAAAGTCTCTTAGATTTTGAGGCTCTGTAGTTCCATTAATATAACGACCTCCTAAGTGATTAATATCTCTGTAATCAACAGCATGCCAATCTTCACCTTCTTTATAGCTCATTGTAATTTTAGCAGCAAATTTATCGTTGAATTTATGAGCAGCTCTAAAAGCAACATCATAATAATAATTATCTCCAGCAGCTTTTTGAGAAGTTATACCATGCTTGTAATAAACACTTACACCTTGAAAATCAAATGGATTTTTACTATTCATAAATAAAATACCTTTTGTTGCATTTGCACCATATAAAGCAGATGCTGCTCCAGGCATTAATTCAACACTTTGAATATCTAATTCGTTTATACCAAGTAAATTCCCTGCAGCAAAGTTTAATCCAGGAGCTTCATTATTCATTCCATCAACAAGCTGAACAAAACCATTGTTGTAAACTGTTGAAAACCCTCTTGTATTTATTTGTTGTAGGAAAAGTCCACCATGATTAACCTGAACTCCTTTTAAGCCTTCTAAACTACTGTAAAAATCAGGTCCAGTAGATTGAGCAATATCTTTGTAATCAAATTTTTCAATTGTTACAGGTGACTCAAAAAGTCTTTCTGCAATCCTTGAAGCCGAAACTACAATTTCATCAAGTAAATTTTGAGAAGATTCAAGCTTTACGTCAAAATTTAAATTAGAAGATGTAACATTTAATGTAACCGAGTCAAAACCAACACTTGATACAGTTAAAGTAAAAGGGGGGGATTGATTAACAGAAATTGAAAAATTACCATCAAAATCTGAAACCGTACCATTCATAGAATCAACAACGATGTTTGCACTAGGAATTGGATCATTATTATCATCAACTACAGTACCTGTTACAGTAGTTTGTGAGAAAATTAAAGTACTAAAAAGTACAGTAATCATAGATAAAATTCTTTTCATAATATAGTTTGTTTTTAGTTTTTTAGTTGTATTCGTATTAGTATAATCTTGTAAATATAAATAAAATTGTAAAACTATACGTTTTTTATACTTTTATAGGTGATTTAATAATTCTTATACCCGATTATTATAGAATATAAAAAATCAATCCTACCTTAAATTGTTTCATATTCTTAAATTCTGAATGTTTTTTAATGAATTGATCATTAAATAATGGCCGAAGACCTAGGTAAAGTCCTAAGTTCCAAGTATTATTACCTGCGTTTATTGTAAATCCTGATTGAAATTTATTAAATGGTAAACTAGATTCAGAATAATTTTCATTTGGTGAATCATACTTAAACTTGCTACTAAAAATATAACTAGTTTTAATTCCAAAATAAACCCTCCAAAATTTATAATTCTCTGGGGTCGAAGTTCTCCATCTAATTTCAAAAGGAGCTTCAATCTCATTAAATATCCATTTGTTTTTATTAAAGGAATTATAATCATCTATAAGAATCCCATTAAATTGATTGTTTTCGTTAATCAATTTTAAATTATGACTATAAGAGCTCGTTGACAGTCCTAAACCAATTCCAATTCCAAAATTTCTACTTTGATTAAATGGAAAATCTCTAATAAATCCCATGTTCAGTGAACTTGAAAATTTATTTTGATTAAAATCTGAAGGATTCTCTAATAATGAATTGTAGTATAAACCAAAATATATTTGATCTTCCCTGTATTTATTGTCTACTTCCTCATTTTGAGAAAAGCAATAAAGACTAATAAACATTGATAAAAAAAGAATAATCGCTTTATACATAACGTAAATTTACTTTAATAAAACAAAAAAAGCACCCTTAATAAGGATGCTTTAATATTTAAACTAAATATTAATTTTATTTATTTTGAGTATAATCACCTACTCTAGTCGTGTAATTAATCTTTAAAGCATTTACCTTTCTAAGTTCTTGCTTTATATCAGAAATAAGTCCCATGTTAGTTTCACCATCAACTTTTAATGCCGTGGTAAGGACATTTTGCAACTCTTCTCTTTTAGTAGCTCTTTCTGCAAGTACATATGCCCCAACATCTGAAACTACAGAAAACTTATCATTTAATTGTATTCTTGCCTGGTCTCCATATTTAGACTCATACCTTGAGCTTGGCTTTCCAGCATAGATATAAATAACACGATCCTTTTTATCTAATTTTTCTACTTGATCTGCTGCAGGAAGCTTGTTATCAACCATCAAGGTATTATCACGCATAACTGTAGCAACCATAAAGAAGAATAAAAGCATAAAGACTATATCAGGTAATGATGCTGTGTTTATTGCAGGTTGCTCATCATTTCTTTTCTTTTTAAACTTAGACATACTTATTTATCTTTTATTTGGTTCTGCCTCAGATAATTTTTGAGGATACATTTTCTTTAATACATCAATCTTAGGCTTTAATGCAGTCTTAACTCTTACACTAGTTCTAGGATCTGAATATTTTTTATAAGCTTGAACAAAACTCATTCTTTCATTAGGATATAAATCTATAAATTCTCTATCTCTTAGCTCATTATAAGCGGCCACAAGTTCATTTTGAACTGATATGTAAACCTTATAATCAGTTTCTCTATCATTCTTTAAAGAAATAATTGCTTTGTCAGGATTGTCAGACGAAGATCTGTCTCTTTCTCCTTTACAGTAGTCACAGGCTTCTTCACCTAATCCACCACCATTATCTAAAAACTTAACTGCTGCTTTTCTAACATCACTTAAATCCATTAGTTTTTCTTCAACAAGAATCATATTATTCTTATTTACCACTACTGTAAAAATATTTCTTTCTTTAATAACCGGAGGATCAATAATATCTTCCATTGGAGGAAGTTTTCTGTTAATCCCAGAATCTGTTTCTATAGTTGTTGTTACTAAAAAAAATATTAATAACAGAAAAGCAATATCAGCCATTGAGCCAGCATTTACTTCTGGAGATTTTCTTGCCATTTATTTCTTTATTAATTTTCTAACCGAACCATAGCTCATTGAACATACAGCTATAACAGTCAAAAAGTAAAACGTTCTAATTCCTGTTTCAACCCATCTAGCTCCACTAGCAGATAAAACCTTCCCGTCTTGCATTGGTGTCTCAACTCCAGAAGAAAAAAGAAAAACAATTAAAAAAACAATTCCAAAAGCACCAATAGACATTAATGATTTTTTTAATTTTTCTTTATCAGAAGCTAAATTTTTAGCAGAAAAAACTAAGGTGATTAAAACGGCTATACCTAAAATGATTTGTGCTAAAAGAATAATATAAGCAACACTTCCATAATCTCCTTGCATAGCGCTCATTTCTATTGCATCATCTCCTTTACCTATAATCATTAACACAAAAACAGCCCCTAAAACACCTAGAGCTGCAACTATATACGTAGTTATTTTTTGAATATTCATAAAATTTATTTTTTGTGAGCTACTAAAATATCTATAAGAGTAATTGAAGCGTCTTCCATATCATTTACAATACTATCTATTTTAGCAACAATATAATTATAAAAAATCTGAAGTATAATTGCCACAATAAGTCCAAATACAGTTGTCAAAAGCGCTACTTTAATACCTCCAGCAACAAGTGAAGGTTGCATGTCTCCTGCAGCTTGAATTTTATCAAATGCTTGAATCATCCCTATTACCGTTCCCATGAAACCAAGCATTGGAGCAAGTGCTATAAATAAAGAAATCCAAGAAACATTTTTCTCTAGTTGTCCCATTTGAACACCACCATAAGCCACAACAGCTTTCTCTGCACTTTCAACTCCATCATCAGCTCTATCTAATCCTTGATAAAAAATAGAAGCAACAGGGCCTGGAGTATTTCTACAAACTTCTTTTGCAGCTTCTGTTCCGCCAGATTTTAATGCATTTTCAACATCCTCAGTTAATTTTTGAGTATTAGTAGTTGCAAGATTTAAATAAATAATTCTTTCAATTGCAATTGCCAGTCCAAAAATAAGACATGCTAGAACGATCCCCATAAATCCAGGACCACCTTCAATGAAACGATTTTTTAATTCTTGAGTAAAACCTGTTTCGGGGAGAGCATCTTCTTGCACTAATTCTTCAACAGCAAGAGTTTCTTCAGTAGCAGTTTCATCCTGTGCATTTAATTGACCAATATTGGAGAAAAAAACAGCACCTAATAATAAAAGTGATAATAGTCTTTTCATACTTTAAGATTTATTCTATAGTTAATTTTGTTTAATTTAAGTTGTTAAATATATATAAAAAAGTTCAAATAAAAATAATGTTTTAGACAAACACAATAAATTTTTTAAACATACTATGCATTCTGTTTAGCATGTTTTTAAATTATACTTAGCAGAGAGGAAGGGATTCGAACCCTCGATACACTTTTGGCGTATACACGCTTTCCAAGCGTGCGCCTTAAACCACTCGGCCACCTCTCTTTTTCAAAGTCATCAAAAATAGGTATTTAAAAATTATAGATTGAATATTTTAAGAGCATTTTTTGTAGTTAAATCAGCTAACTCTATTTCACTTATCCCATAAAGTTCTGACAATTTACTTAAGACGTAAGTTATATAAGAACTTTCATTTCTTTTTCCGCGAAAAGGAACAGGCGATAAATATGGAGCGTCTGTTTCCAAAACAACATTTTTAATATCAATCTGGTTAATAAATTTATCAATGCCTCCATTTTTAAAAGTAACTACCCCCCCTATTCCAAGTTTAAAGCCTAAGTTAATGGCTCTATTAGCTTGTTCTAGTGTTCCAGTAAAACAATGAAATACACCACGAAGTTTTGAACATTTTTTCTCGTCTAATATTTCGAAAATTTCATCAAAACCATCTCTGCAGTGTATAACAATGGGTAAATCCTTGGAAATAGCTAATCTAATTTGAAACTCAAAAGCCTCTTGCTGTTGTTTTAAAAACGTTTTATCCCAGTATAAATCGATCCCTATTTCACCAATTGCTACATAATTATGTTTATCTAGACTTTTAACTACTAATTCTAATTCTTCTTTGTAATTTTCTTTTACAGAAACCGGATGAAGGCCAGACATTAAATAAATATTCTGAGGATATTTATTTTCTAAATCCTGCATTTCTTTCATAAAAGAAGAGTCAATTGCAGGAAATATAAATTTATCGATTCCTTTGTTTATTGCTCTTTCTATCACTTCATCTACATCTTCTTTAAATTGTTTTAAATATAAATGGGTATGTGTATCTATAATTTGCATGTCGCAAAGTTAATATTTTAGGTTAATTTTATTTTTAATGAAACAAACAAGACATTCCTTTCTAAAATCTCAAGGATACACTAGCATTAATCTTAAAAAAACAGGAACAAACCATTATCAAATTAAAGCTATACTTAATGATATTGAAGGTTTGTTCATACTTGATACTGGCGCCTCTAATACCTGTGCTGATTTAACTCAAACAGAAAAATTCAAATTAATTTCTGAAAAGAGTAAAATTAAGGCATCAAGCGCGACTGCTTTAATGCAAGAAACTAAAATTTCTAAAAAAAACAAATTGCAAGTTGGAAAATGGAATAGTAAATCATGTTCAGTAGTATTATTTGATATGAATCATATTAATACCGCATTAAATGAGAGAAAAATTCAAAAAGTAGATGGAATAATAGGAGCTGATACTTTAAAAAAAGGCAAAGCCATTATAGATTATGAAAAAAACAGACTCTATCTAAAGCTCTAGGGCTTTTTTAACATCCCCACCCATCAATTTTTCAATAGGGTTCTCAAGAGCTTCTTTAATGCTCACTAGAAAGCCTACCGATTCCTTTCCATTAATAATTCTGTGGTCATAGGATAATGCAACATACATGATAGGATGTATTTCTACTTTTCCATTTACCGCTATTGGTCTTTCTATAATATTATGCATTCCCAATATTGCCGATTGAGGAGGGTTAATTATAGGTGTGGAAAGCATCGATCCAAACACCCCTCCATTAGTAATAGTAAAAGTTCCACCTGTCATTTCATCAACCGTTATTTCTCCATCTCGAGCTCTAATAGCCAATCTCTTTATTTCTTTTTCAATTCCAGAAAAGGTTAATTTTTGAGCATCTCTAACAACTGGAACCATTAATCCTTTTGGCCCTGAGACAGCAATACTTATATCAAAAAAATCATATTTTATTTGTTGGTCTCCATCTATCATACTATTAACATCAGGAAATTCTTTTAGTGCTTGAACAGTAGCTTTAGTGAAAAAACTCATAAAGCCTAGACCAACTTCATGCTTTTCTTTAAACTCTTCTTTATATTTTTTTCGAAGTTCAAAAATAGGAGTCATATTCACTTCATTAAAAGTAGTCAGCATAGCTGTTTGATTCTTTACCGCAACTAACCTTTGCGCCACTTTCCTTCTTAAAAGTGAAAGTTTTTTAGATTCTATTTTTCTACCTTTTACTATAGCATCGACATCTACTTTTGGAAGTGCCTTAAGCGCATCATCTTTAGTTATCCTACCACCTCTTCCAGATCCTGAAACATTAGATGCTGATATCTTTTTTTCACTTAATATTTTTGCCGCCGCTGGTGAAGGCGACCCGCTAGCGAAACTACTTTCTTCTACTTTAGTTTCTGGTTGAACAATTTTCTTTTCAATAGTCTTTTCGACAACTTTTTCTTTTGCCTTTATATTATCGGAAATTGACGCTTTTGCAGAAGTATCTATTAAACATACTACAGCTCCTACGTCAACCGCATCTCCTTCATTTGCTTTAAAAGTAATGACTCCACTTTCTTCAGCAGGAAGATCTAAGGTTGCCTTATCTGAATCTAATTCAGCAATAGTTTGATCTTTTTCAACATAATCCCCATCTTTAACAAGCCACTGTGCAATTTCAACTTCTGAAATTGATTCACCTGGAGACGGAACTTTCATTTCTAAAATCATAATTAGAATTTAAATCACAAATTAATGCATATTATTTTTAGTTTCATCAAAAACATAATTAATTACTTCTTGATGTCTTTTTTTAAATCGAGCACTACTTCCTGAAGCAGGAGAGCCATAAAATCTTCTAGAGGCAACTCTAAAACTCCTAGCTTCTTCTAAATGCAACAATAAATGACTCCATGCTCCCATGTTTCTTGGCTCCTCTTGAGCCCACACCAAATCTACAGCATTAGAATATTTATTCAACACCTCTTGAATTTCCTTTACTGGTAAAGGAAATAATTGTTCTAATCTAACAAGAGCCAAATCATCAATTTTGTTTTTTTCTTGATAATCAAGTAAATCATAATAGAATTTACCTGAACAAAAAACTACTTTTTTAACATTCTTAGCTGAAATTAATTTTTGATCAATAACAGGAATGAATCTCCCCTGGGTAAAGTCTTTTATTTCAGAAGTAGCTTTTGGGTGTCTTAAAAGACTCTTAGGTGTAAAAATAATTAGTGGTTTTCTAAAAGTAGTCACCATTTGTCTTCTTAAAACATGAAACATATTGGAAGGTGTTGTACAATTAGCAACATACATGTTGTCTTTTGCGCATAACTGTAAGAACCTTTCCATCCTACCAGATGAATGTTCCGCTCCTTGTCCTTCATATCCGTGAGGAAGAAACATAACTAATCCGTTTTGTAGCTTCCATTTGTCCTCTGAAGCAGCAAGATACTGATCAATCATTATTTGGGCGCCATTGCTAAAATCTCCAAATTGAGCTTCCCAAATACAAAGAGTTTTAGGGCTTGTAAGCGCATAGCCGTAATCAAATCCCATAACTCCATATTCAGAAAGAGAAGAGTTGTAAATATTAAATTGACCTTGATCTTTACTAATTGTGTTTAAAAGAACTATTTCTTCTTCAGAGTCTTCTGATTTTAAAACAGCATGTCTATGAGAAAAGGTTCCTCTTTCCACATCTTGACCAGAAATCCTAACATTATAACCTTCTTTCAATAATGAGCCATAAGCAAGTAACTCACCCATAGCCCAATCTAATTTGTTAGCATCAAAAAACATTTTACCTCTGTCTGAAATCAGTTTTACTGTTTTTCTTAAAAATTTTTTATCAGCTGGAAGAGAAGTGATTTGAGTAGCAATATGATTTAAATCAGAAACATGAAAGCTAGTTTTAAAATCTTTCATCATAAAGTCTTCCTTTACTCTTGTATACCCTTTCCATTCATACTCCATAAAAGGAGTAATCACTCTATTTTCATCTTTTTTAGAACTCTCTAATTTCTTGTCTAAACTTTCTTTATAATGGTTTTCAATTTCTTCAATATTTTTTTCAGAAATTATACCCTCATTAACCAATTTTTGAGAATAAATTGTCATTGGATTAGGATGACTCGAAATAGTTTTATAAAGTCTAGGCTGAGTAAACCTTGGTTCATCTCCCTCATTATGACCGTACTTTCTATATCCTAGTAAATCAATAAACACATCTGTTTTAAATTTCATTCTATAATCTAAAGCGAAATTCACTGCATGAACTACTGCCTCTATGTCATCGGAATTAACATGAAGTACTGGGCTTAATGTAGTTTTGGCAACATCTGTACAATAAGTGGATGATCTTCCATCTAAATAATTAGTTGTAAAACCTATTTGATTATTTATTACAATATGTATAGTTCCTCCTGTTTTATAGCCTTTTAATCGTTCCATCTGTATGACTTCGTAAACCACTCCCTGTCCTGCAATAGCCGCATCCCCATGAATAATTATAGGAAGAACATTTTCAATATTTTCAGGATGATATTTTTCTTGTTTAGCTCTAGCAATTCCTTGAACAACTGGTCCTACGGCCTCTAAATGAGAAGGATTTGGAGCGATATTCATATATACTTTTACACCTGAGTCCGTTTTTCTTTCAGAAGACCAGCCTAAGTGATATTTTACATCTCCGTCAAAAGCTTTCTCTTCATAATCCTTGTCATCGAAATCATTAAAAATTTCTTCAACAGGTTTTCCAAAAATATTAGTAAGAGTATTCAGTCTTCCTCTATGGGACATTCCAACAATAAATTCTTTAACTCCTAGGGTAGCCGCTCTTTCAATTAATGAATCTAATGCAGGTATTAAGGATTCTCCACCCTCTAATGAAAAACGTTTTTGCCCAACATATTTAGTATGTAAGAATTTTTCAAAAGTTACTGCCTCAATTATTTTTTTTAAAATTTGTAGCTTTTGGGATTTATCAAAATTTGTTTTATTACCATTATCATTTAATTTGCTTTGAATCCATGTAATTTTTTCTGGATTTCTAATAAACATGTATTCTATTCCAATGGAATTACAATAAATTCTTTCCAAATGAATTAGAATGTTTTCGAGAGTGTTTGGCCCAAGTCCAATAATATCCCCCGCATTAAACACTGTTTGTAAATCTTCCTTATCTAAATCAAAATTTTCAATTTCTAAATTAGGTGTGTAAATTCTTCTATCTCTAACAGGATTTGTTTTGGTAAATAAATGACCTCTAGTTCTATAAGCGTTTATTAGCTTAACAACTTTAAACTCCTTAAGAATATTATCTGGAACTTCTTCTCCTTGAAAAGAGGGTTTTTCTTTTTTAGATTCTTCAATTCCAAACTCAAAACCTTGAAAAAAAGCACGCCAACTAGGTTCTACTTCCTGAGGGTTGATAAGATATTGATCGTAAAGCTCTGCAAAATAAGCCGTATGAGCTGTGTTTAAAAAAGAATAAGGGTCCATCAACTAGATGCTATTAAACGTTATATAAAATTACAACATTATAAAAACTATAAAGTATTTTTTTAAAATATTTTTATCTGCCAAAATCATCTTGAACTCTTACTATATCTTCTTCATCACTTGGATCGTTTTTATCTGTATGTTGCCATATTTCAGCTACTACGCCATAATTGCCAAGTCCAATAAGCCTATGCCTTTCTCCTTGTTTTAAAGTAATCTGATCCCCTTCCCTGTAAATTTCAATTTCATTTTGACTATCATCATCACTTCTAATAATACCTACTTCTCCTTTATAAACCCTCCAAATCTCGGCTCTTCTATTGTGATATTGCCAAGAAAGTCTGGATTCTGGATTTACGATAAGTATTTTTGGACTTAGTTTACCGCTAATTTTTAGTTCTTCTATATTTATTCCTTTAAAAAATTGATTGGAGAAATCTTGTGCTTGATCTTCATCTATTACTAAAAAACCACCCCAAGGTCTTTCAAAATCTTTAGAAACCACTCTAAATCCAAGCGATTTTATTAATTTTTCTGTTAGATTAAAATAATTCATTTTTTAATTATATAACACCCCAAATTTACGATAAGAATTGTTAAAAACTTTTATTGATTAATCTATTGAATTAAAAATATCTAAAATGTACATTTAAAGAATGTTTGCACTTGTTGATTGTAATAATTTTTATGCTTCCTGTGAAAGAGTTTTTAATCCAAAATTGATTGATAAACCCATTGTTATACTATCTAATAATGATGGGTGTGTAATATCTAGAAGTAATGAAGCAAAAGCTCTTGGAATTCCTATGGGAGCACCCGCTTTCAAATATGATTCAGTTTTTAAAAAATATAAAGTTTATGTATTCTCTACTAACTTTCCACTATACGGAGATATGAGTAGTAGAGTAATGAATATTTTAAGTAGCTATACACCAAATATTGAAATCTATAGTATTGATGAAGCTTTTTTAAAATTTGAAGGTTTTGAAAACTATGATTTAGAATCTTATTGTGAAGAAATAAAAAATATGGTATTCAAATGGACAGGAATACCTGTCAGTATAGGAATTGCTCCAACAAAAGCGCTTGCAAAAGTCGCTAATAGAATCGCTAAAAAATTTCCAAATCAAACAAAAGGAGTTTATTTAATAAACTCAAAAAAAAAGAGAATTAAAGCTTTAAAGTGGTTAAATATTGGTGATGTTTGGGGGATAGGTTTTAGGCATGCAGAAAAATTAAAAAATATTAAAATAAATACTGCATATGATTTTATAAATCTTGAAGATAATTGGGTAAGAAAAAATATGAGTGTAGTGGGCTTAAGATTAAAAAAAGAACTAGAAGGAAAATCTGTGTTAGACTTAGAAGAAATTAGATCTCCAAAAAAGGCAATTGCTACAACTAGAAGTTTTGAGGGAACAATTACTGATTATGAAGAAATAAAGGAGAGGATATCAACTTTTGCTATATGTTGTGCTGAAAAATTAAGAGCTCAAAATAGTAATTGTAATTCTATATATGTATTTGTAAGAAGCAATAAATTTCAAAAAAACAAAACACAATATAGAAATGGAATATTGATGACAATTCCTTTTTCGACAAACTCAAATATGATAATTAGTAAATACGCAATTGAAGGTCTAAAAAGGATATTCAAAAAAGGTATCAACTACAAAAAAGCAGGAACTATAGTAATGGGGTTAGATTCATCAGACAACTACCAGCTGAATTTATTTGAAAATGAAAATCCAAAACATAAATATTTAATGAAAACTATAGATTTTATTGAAAAAAAAGTAGGTCAAAGTAAAATTAAACTTGCTTCACAAGATCTAAGAAAAAGATGGAAAATGAAACAAGAGAAATTAAGTCCTAATTACACTTGTAAAGTAGATGAAATTATCAAAGTAAAATGAAAAGAAATAAACTCAGATTTTTAAAACCAAAAAAGAGTGATTCATTAGGTCAATGGTTAATTGAGCAAGGTATTTCAGCTGGTTTTCCTTCACCTGCTGATGATTTTAAAGAAATTCGAATAAGCCTAGATAAAGAGCTGATAAGCAATGAAGAAGCAACTTTTTATGCAAGAGTAAGTGGAAATTCTATGGAAGATGCAGGAATATCAGATGGTGATTTATTGGTAATTGACAGAAGTATTGAGCCAAAAAACAATAAAATTGCAGTATGTTTTTTAGATGGTTATTTTACAGTAAAGAGAATTAATAAAATTGGAAAAAAACTATACTTAAAGCCCGAAAATAAAGATTATAAAGAAATAGAAATAAATGAAGAAAATGAACTTATTATTTGGGGAATAGTTACCTATGTGATTAAAAAATTTAATTAAAAATTTCTCTTTGGTAAATCTTTAAATAATTTTTCATAGATTTTACTTTTTGGAAATAAAATAACCCAAGCAGTTAAAATTATAAGTTTGAAATCTAATAGAAAACCCATTCGTTTTTGATACCATAATTCGATTTTACCTTTGAAAGGATAAATCTTTTTCTTGTAGAATTCCCATGCGTCATCCCCTCGAACTTTAACATCATTTATAAGAACTTCTTCATCTCTAAAAATAATTGATCCAATACCCGTTAAGCCTGGCTTAATATTATAAATTAAACTTTTAACATCTTCAGGGTATGCATCAAAACTTTTTTGCATAACAGGTCGAGGTCCAACTACTGACATTTGACCAAACAATATATTTAATAATTGTGGTAATTCATTTATTTTGGTCTTTCTCAAGAATCCTCCGAAGGGAGTTATTCTAGGATCATTTTTTGTTGTGATAATACCACCTGAAAGATTAGGGCTATCCTTTAGCATTGTGGCAAATTTATATATGTAAAATATTTTTTTATTTATACCTACCCGTTTTTGCTTGTAGAAAACGTATCCTTCACCTGTAAAAAGTAATCCTAAAATTATTGGAACTAAAATAGGTAACAAACATAATATTGCAACAAAAGCTAATACTAGATCAAAAAATCTTTTTATAATTAAATACATAATTACATTCTTTCATCAAGATTTTTACCCTTTTCAATATGCTTAAAGTCAGGTATTAATTTATTCATAATTTTAATTATATCACTTTTTTTATACATCTCATTATTAAAAATCAATTCTAATTCATTAATAATTGATTCAATTGCGGAATTAGTTGGTTTAGCAGAATTCATAACAATACCTATTGATTCGTATTTATCTAAATCCACTACATCATTATTTGAGTAAAACTCTTCATATAGTTTTTCTCCACTTGTGTCAGAATTAAAGAAATATACTGGGTAGGGTGATAAATCAGAGATAGATAAGCTGGCTTTCTTGGCTTCATCCTCACTATCGAATAATTTAATCTCTCTTTCTAAATACTTAAAAAAATCTATTGTGATTTTTTTAAAACTAACTAGCTGATTTGAATCTAATTTGGGAAAGTAAATATCACCACTTTTTCCGAGAATACAAGTTAATAAGCATATTTCTCCACTTTCTTCCGGAGAAACGAAAAATCTTTTTACATCCGATGGGCATGATATAGGTTGTCTTTGTAAAAGCCTTTCCATAAAGCCATATAATAATGAACCATTTGAAAAAGCAACATTTGCAAATCTAGCAGTAGTAATTTTTAAATTATTTGAATAGGACATTATAACGTGTTCCATTAATTTTTTAGAACCACCCATAACATTGACAGGATTAGCAGCTTTATCTGTTGATACGCAAAAAAAGTGTTTAGGTTTGAATGATTTTAAAAAATCTAAAAACTTTTTCGCATCAATAACATTATTTTTTATCATTGCTTCAATTGAAAATTGATCTTTTTCACTTCTTACATGTTTATGAGCTGCAAAATTTGCGACAATATCAAATTTTCCATGGGATCTAAACATTTTATAAAATATAATTGAATTAAAGGACATCGGATAAGTCAAATAACTCTCTGGAACAATTATATTAGAATCACTCCTTAATGTTCTTGTTAGTTCTGTTAATCCGTTCTCGTTAGTGTCTACCACTATTAATTCAGAGGGGTGATATCTCAGCGCTGCTTTAATATAAGAAGAACCTATGGTTCCAGCACCTCCAATTACTAAAATTGATTTACCATTTATCTCTCTAAATAATTTTTTTTTGTTTTTCTCCAAGTCGTTTTTAAAAAAACTTTCCTTTCGATTGGTTATATTACTTTGAATAAAATCTGAAATATTAGGTAAAATCATTTATTATAAAAATTTTTAATTGCTGAAACAACCATTTCCTGATCAGATTGTTTAAGATTTGAGGAGGATGGAATACTTATACATTGTTCATATAATTGATTTGAATAATCATATTCAGAAATATAATTCAATTTACTATACATGGGTAGTCTATTCATTGGAGTCCAAAAAGGCCTACTTTGGATTCCATTGGAATTCAAATAGTTTAATAATTTTGACATTGTTTTTGTTCTAAAAGTAAATAACCAGCAATTTGGATTTGAACTTGGGGAATTTTTTTGAAACTTAATATCTCCTATTCCATTTAATTCATTTCTATAAATAAAATCAATTTCTTTTTTTCTTTTTAAGATAGTATTGAAATTTTCTATTTGCCCTAATCCAATAGCTGCAAGAATATTAACAAGTCTATAATTATATCCTATTTCATCATGAAAATAATGTAATGAATCTTTTTTTGCTGTTGTGCTTATGTGTTTTGCTTTAATAGCGATTTCTTTATTATCAGTCAAAATCATTCCACCACCACCAGTTGAGATAATTTTGTTTCCATTAAAGCTTATAACACCTGTTAATCCAAAAGTACCTGCATGTTTTTTATTTTTAAAACTTCCTAATGCTTCTGTACTATCTTCAATTAATGGAATACCATATTTGGAACTGATTTCTAAAAGTTTATCAATTTCTACAAATCCACCTAATACATAAACTGGAACAATTGCACCAATTTTTTTACCGGATGATTTTTGAAATGTTGCTGGTTTACCTTTAATAATTTTAGTTTCAGTATTTTTTTCTAACCATTTTTGAATTAGATTAACATCAATTTGCCATGAATCATTAAGTGCATCTATTAAGATTATTTGTGCACCTGTATAAGAAATTGAATTAAGAGTAGCTACAAATGTTAAATTAGGTGCTATAACAATATCATCAGAACCAATATTTGCTAGATTTAATGAGATGTGAAGGCCTGCAGTACCATTTATACATGCTATTGCATATTTAGATCCTGTATAATCTTTTATAGCAAGTTCAAATTTATTCACATATTCACCAGCTGATGAAATCCAACCAGTGTCTAAACAATCTTTAACATATTTCCATTCATTGCCTGATATTTTTGGTACAGATAAAGGTATCATACTAATTATATTTAATTAATTTTTCCTCGAAATATCTCATTGCTAATCCATAATTTAAATCAAACTTTATGTGTTTTTTTTCTAAAATATTTTTCAAAATAAAGATTACTTCATTATATCCAAATAATGATCTAATATAAGTAGTTCCAGAGTGTCTTGGATTAATTTCAAAAAGTTTTGGAATTCCTTTATCATCAACTCTTAACTGTAAATTACAAGAGCCATAAGGCTTCAATAACTTTGCTATACTATCAATATAATCATTAATTTTTTTATTTGTTTCTCTAAAATGTTCAGATAGAAAGGTGTTTCCTTCCTTGAGACTTCGTTTCAAGGAAATTTTATTTTTTAATTCTCCATCTAAAAAAATAATTCCACATGTATATTCATTAAACTCATTTCCGATATATTCTTGAATTATGGGATTATAAATCATATTTATTTTTTCTAACAAATCTTTCTTATTTTGTACTTTAAACACACCTCTGCTTCTTGCACCAATTCTTGGCTTAACAATAACAGGCCATTTTAAATTATCAAAATCACATTCATTAGGAAGAAAAGTTTTCGGATGACTTAAATTATTATTTTTTAAAAATTCATAAGTTAAATACTTATCATTTCCAATATTAATTACTTGAGGATCACTTACTACTACCTTGCAAGATGTTTCTTTTTCTATATTTATTTTATTTTCTGCTAAAACTATTAGTTCAAAGTCAACCCCAACAAATAATATATCTATTTTCTCATCAATTATTTTACTAGTCAACTCTTTTAACCACTCATTTTCTGTGGCATTTTTTTTAAAAAAATCAGGTAAAATATAATTTTTATCACACCAAAATGAACCAACAGTATCTTTAAAATAATCAAACCCAATCAAATTATAATCACTAGAGAATTCACTGTTTTTTATAGACTTTATAATACTTTGTCCGATTAAACTTCCAGTACCTGTAATACCAATATTATATTTCATATTAAAATTTTTTTTGATTTATAATAATCAATACATGAATTTTGAAATTTTCTAATTTTTAATTCATTAATCAATATTTCTATAGAAAACAATAAATGTT
>ENA-OREN01000801-OREN01000801.1-marine-metagenome-genome-assembly--contig:-NODE-801-length-42003-cov-7.299671_pt1 | contig 42003 bp, 38 predicted proteins | sample MGYA00248624_ERZ508555 | MGnify/ENA primary metagenome ERZ508555 (study PRJEB26222, sample SAMN06267773) | marine metagenome | isolation source: Saanich Inlet, British Columbia, Canada | place... | reverse complement strand
ATTGATTGGACATCTGCAGGAACAGATACTTCGTTCACTCTTTCTAATTTATCATTAGAAAATGATGTAACTTACTATATTAGTGTATATGCAGCTAGCTCTGAAAGCAACTTATCGGATACAATTTCTACCGATGGTATCACCATAGATACTCAAATTCCAATTATTACTGATATTATAGAGACAGATTCTGAATATGGTGCACTTAGAGATTGGTACGGATCAGGTGATTCAACCACATTAATTGTAACAGCCACAGATAATAATAGTATTACTAATTATAATCTTTCAATTAGTAAAACAGCTTTTACTGATGATGTTATCGCTTGGTTTAATAGTGATACGAACATGGTTACTATTGATTTATCATCATTAAATGAAAATATTCAATATTACTCTAATGCTAAAGTAACAGATATAGCAGGAAACATCTCAGATATTAAATCAAGTGCAGGTTTTAAAATGGATTATACAAACCCCGTTGCTGGTCAGGTCTCTAGCGGAGAGCCGTATCAAGCTAATACCACTAGTATAAATTTAAATTGGTCTGGTTTTTCTGATGCTCAAAGTGGAATTAATCATTATGAATACAGTCTTGGTAAACAACCAAACTCAGGTGATCTTATTACTAGAGTGAATGTTGGCTTGTCCGAATATGTCACTATTAATGATTTAGATCTAGAAAATAATGAAACCTACTATAGTACTATTTATGCTGTAGATAATGTTGAAAATGAAATTAGTGCATCATCTGCTGGTGTTACAATTGATAATGTTGGTCCAACTATTGGTGTCGTTGCAGATGGTTTAGTCGAGGATACTGATTTGCTTAACTCTTTAACTGATGTAAGTATGAATTGGTCTGGATTCTTTGATATTAATGGCATTAAAAACTATGAAGTTTCACTCGGTACTTCTGAAGGACTAAATGATGTAGTAGGTTGGGTCAATGTTGATGCAAATACTAATCATTCATTCTCAGGTGTCAATTTATCTACAGATGCACAATATTTTACAAACGTTATAGCGATTGATAGTCTTGGGAATATTTCTGAAATAGCTTCTTCCGATGGCTTTATACTAGACGTTATACCACCAGTTATAACATCAACCATCCAAAATAATACTGGTGATATTGTATCTTTTAATTTTATTGATCCAAACAAAGATTGGGGAATAACCTTTATATTATCTGAAAACATTATTTCTGGTGATGTAGAAATTTATTCTGAGCAAGGTGATGTAGTTAATTTTAATATTAGTATCATTGAACAAAATAAAATTTCATTAGCTATACAAGGTCCACGTATTTCAAAAGATGAAATTACATTAACAATTGCAAATGTGATTGACCTAGCAGGTAATTCTATGAATGATACGAGCTTTACGGTTGGTGTCTATATGCTTTCAGATTTTAATCAAAATGGAAGCATAGATGTAAGTGATCTAAGTCAATTCGTATCAGGTTGGGAGTCTAAGGATCTAGAATACGAAATTGGTCCTGTTACTGGTGAGGCACCATATTTTAAACCAGCTTTAGATGGTGTTTACAATGGAAGGGATGGAATGACTTTTTATCGGATGTGGCATTCAGATAATAGTCAAGCTGGTAAACTAATAGCAAAAAACTCTAATGAAATTGGTTCAGCTTTAATAACCTCAATCGATAATAATAATTTAATTATTATACCACCAGTTGGGGCTAAAGCATCAGAGATCATTATAAATTATCCATCAACAGATATAAGAGTTTCAACAAAAGAAATTGATAATTTTAGTACAACTTCTATGGCCCTATCGATAGATGATACATTGTCAGGCCGGTTATTAAATCATCAAATAATTAACTCAGGACAGTCAATAAACTTTGATATTAAACATTTTCAGAAAAATGATATTAGCATAAACCTATCTTATCTCTTTATTAATGAAAATAATGAAACAATAAGTTCGGGTAGATCTGATTTGATGCTTAGTCCTGTTCCAGAAGAATTTGCACTTCATCAAAACTATCCAAATCCATTCAATCCTGTAACTACAATCAATTATGATTTGCCACAGCAGTCATATGTCAATATGTTTATTTATGACATATTAGGTAGGGAAGTAGCAAATTTAGTTGGAAAAGAGATTTCCGCTGGATATCATTCGATTATATGGAATACGAATAATAATTTAGGCTCACCAGTATCTGCTGGTATATACTTTTATCAAATTCAAACTAGAGACTTTGTTAAAACAAAGAAGCTGGTTATCTTAAAATAGTATTTTTTCTATTTATAATACTTTCTTTTCTTAAATTTAAAGCTAGATATTTTTTATTAAACATATTCCCTTGAGGTCCCTTTATGATTAAAAGATCCCATATTATATTTTCATTAGTATTTATTATATCTCAATTATCCGCCTCAAATGATAAATTATTCTTTGGACCATGTAATCCATTTTCTAAGGATATGAAATTTGATTGTTATCATGATTTTAAAGAAATGAGCCAATTTCTTAAAGATGCGCATAAACAGTACCCTCAGTTCACAAAATTAGAATCAATAGGTAAATCCTATGAGGGAAGAGATCTGTGGGTATTGACCGTAACGGACTTTAGTACAGGTGAACCAGAAAACAAGCCAGGTATTTGGATTGATGGAGGAGTGGATTCAGATGAGGTGATAGCTACGGAAGCTGCATTAGGATTAATACATAGACTACTTACTTCAAATGATAAAGAAATAGATGACTTACGAAAATCACGTGTGTTCTATATTCTGCCAAATTTAATTCCTGATGGTTCAGAACAGCAACATCACTCAGCTCTACGACCTAGGGACTCCACCTTAAAACCGTGGGATGATGATAATGATGGGAAGTTTGATGAAGATCCTCCAGAAGACCTTGATGGAGATAATATGGCTCTTCAAATGCGCGTTGAAGACCGAGCTGGTAATTGGGTGAAAGATGAGAAAGATGCTCGATTATTACGGCAGCGTAAACCTGACGACAAAGGTCCATTTTACGAAAGATATAGTGAAGGAATTGATAATGATGGCGATGGTGAGTATAATGAAGATTGGCCAGGTGGTATAGACCCCAATCGTAATTATCCTGGCAATTGGTCTTTAAAACAACGCGGTTCAGGCGCATTTCCTGGTTCCGAAGTTGAGTTAAGAAGTGCTTTAGACTTTATTTATAACCATCCTAATATTGCAGCGTCACAAAGTTTACATTCATCCGGTGGGGTAATTCTTAGACCTCCATCGGTCCCGGAGATGAAATTACCTTCATCAGATCTAAGATTGTATATAGCTTTATCAGAACGGGGATTAAACGTAACTAAATATGGACTTGCAACATCTGTTTATCAATGGAATTGGCCACGTGGTTCAAGAAATTCAGGTAAGGGACAATTAAAACGTACTGATAAGGGTAAAATTAAAGGAATGGACCCTTTTGATGGCGGAGGTAATCATTATGGTCAGTTAATGGAAGAAGATGCTTATGCGGCCTATGGAGGCTCTTTAGATGGATTGTATGAACTATTTGGTATACTTGCTTTTGCAAACGAGATTTATCGATTTGGTGATGACCTTGATAATGATGGTCGCGTATCTGCTTCAGAGCAGTTAAAATATGATGATGAGCAAATGGGGAGTAAAGTATTTAAAGATTGGACACCATATGAGCATCCTACACTTGGAAAAGTAGAAATTGGTGGCTGGAAGAAATTTGGACATAACAATCCATTGCCACCTTATCTAAAAGATGAAATTGAACGAAATGTGGAGTTTATGCTCTTGCAAGCCAGAGCAACGCCATTACTAACTATTTCAAAAGTTGACCAAGAGTACTTAGGTAAAAATATTTATCGCCTAACTACTACGATTAACAATTATGGTTTTCAGCCTACAGAGTTAGCTGTACGCGTTAACAATAAAAAATCTGTACCAGTAAGAACATATTTATCTGTCCCCAAGAATGTGATGATTCTTGATGAAGATACTGAGAAAAGTATTGAAAAAATTAGTGGTAATGGAAAAGAGGAAGTAACATGGTTAGTTCATGGTTCAAAAGGCTCGAATATTTCCATTGTTGCTTATCATCCTAAAGGTGGTAAAACATTAAAGAAAATAAAATTACAAAGATAATTTTATGAAAAGTATGAAACTATTTTTGGTGACAATACCAAGATATTCTATATTAACGGTTCTCTTATGTTTAGGTCTTTCCATAATATTCTATGAAGGTGGAACTATGAATGATCCAAATTCTATGGGATATTCATTCACAAGAAACTTTTTTAGTGATCTTGGACAGTACACCCCTGAAAATATGGTTTCATTAATTCTTTTTGCAACTGCATTGACAGTTTGTGGATTAACATTTAATGCATATTTTTTCTATTTCATTAAATTATTTCCAGAAAAAAATATTTATAAAAATCTAGCCATTACAGGTTGTATTGCAGGGATGTTTGGTGGATTTTGTTTCTTTGGTGTTGGTGTTACTCCAAGCAATACGACTTTAGATCCGCATATATTTTTTGCAAATTGGGCGTTTAGATCATTTCTTATCACATCGATTCTTTTATCAATTGTATTATTCAAAGATACAAGATTTAATACCCTTTATGCAGGAGGATATGCTTTATTTGCTCTACTTATATTTATTTATGTTCTAATATTAGAGTTGGCACCTAGTCCTCGCATTTCAGATTTTTCACTCATGTTCAATGTAGTTTCTCAAAAAGCTATCGTTCTAGTTTTCATTTGTTCCGTATTGATGCAATCTTTTGGAAATTTGAAAATTATCAATGATAGCTCTGTCTAATAAATAAAATTTAATAATTTTCGGAGTACCCATGATAACACGTGCAATTTTTAATCTAACCATAGTTCTAGCATTATTTAGTTGTAATAAACCTCTTGAAGGTTGGAATAAATATGTACATGATCAAGATGCATTAAATGCTCAAATGGCAATTACGAAAGAATTATTAAATAAACATATAAGTACCTTAGCCTCTGATGAATTTCAAGGGAGGTTTCCTGGTACAATAGGGGAAGATAAAACCCTGGAATATTTAACAACTACTTTTAAAAACCTTGGGCTCAAGCCTGGAAACCCAGATGGAAGCTGGACGCAAAAAGCAACCATGACCGGAATAATTTCAGATTTAAAAGCACAGTTTATTACTGATGAAGAAAGATGGGTAATGAACATTGGTGGAGATATAGTTGGAAATTCATTTCAAACAAAAAGCCAAGTTAACTTAATTAATAAAGATTTAGTTTTTTGTGGATACGGTGTGAATGCTCCAGAATATGGATGGAATGATTATGAAGGTATCGATGTAAAAGGTAAGGTAGTGGTTGTTTTGGTTAATGACCCACCGGTTATGAATGATGGATCATTGGATGAATCTATGTTTGGTGGAAAAGCAATGACATACTATGGACGATGGTCTTATAAGTTTGAAGAAGGACTAAGGCAAGGTGCTTCTGGTGTTATTGTCGTACATGAAACTATTCCAGCAGGATATCCATTTGCAGTATTGCAAGGTGGCTACGCTGGTGAACAGCTCACCATAGATGATCCAAATACTACTCCATTATCATTTCAAGGCTGGATACCTGTAGAGTCAGCTGAAAAACTATTTGAAATGAATGGGTTGAATTATCAAGATTTAAAAGCGTCTTCAATAGAACCTGATTTTAAATCAATACAACTAAATGCAAAGTTTACGAGTAAGATTTCTAACTCTGTTCGTCGCTTTAGTTCAAATAATATAGTAGCGAAGTATGAAGGCACAGACCCATCACTTAAAGATGAATATATAATATATACAGCGCATTGGGATCATCTCGGGATGAATAAAAAGCTTAAAGATGATAATATATATAATGGAGCCAATGATAATGCCTCTGGAACCGGAATGATAATGGCAGCTGCTGAAGGTTTTTCAAATTTAAAGAATGGTTCTAAAAGAAGTGTGTTATTTTTAGCAGTTACTGCTGAAGAACAAGGATTGTTAGGTGCAAAATATTATAGTATAAACCCTTTGTATCCTCTTGAAAAAACTGTTGCTGTAATAAATATTGATGCGATGGGTAATACTTACGGAAGGACCAAAGATCTAATTGTCGTTGGCAAAGGAAATTCTGAATTAGATAATATTCTAGAAATTGCTGCAGCTCAAGACGATAAATATTTAATTCCTGACGCAGAACCTGAAAAAGGTTTTTACTATCGTTCAGATCATTTTGAATTTGCTAAGCAAGGTGTTCCTGCACTTTATGTTGACGGTGGAATCGATGTTGTAGGAAAAGGAACTGATTATGGGCATAAAATGAAAGATGAATATACTTATAATAATTATCATGCTTTATCTGATGAAGTAAAAGATGATTGGGATTATAGCGGTATGGTGGAAGACGGTCGGATTTTATTTCGTGTTGGTTACGCTGCAAGTCAACATTCTAAATGGCCGGAGTGGAGCGAAGGCACTGAATTTAAATCGAAAAGAGAAGAATCTTTAAAAAGTTATAAATACTAATATTTAATGAATTAAGCCGATTTCTTCAAGTCTTTCTTTTAAATATGAACCAGCAGAATAACTGCTGTTTAAAGTTACATTATCTCTGGGATGTAAGAATAATGGCATAGAGTATCTACTATGATTAGCTGACATATCTGGATTGATAACACGATGAGTTGTAGAAGGATAATATCCATCTGTAATCATTTTTAACATATCACCTGAATTGACCACAACTGTATTTGGATCGCAGCTTACATCATGCCATTTATTATTAAGGTCTTGCACCTGTAAACCTGGTTGCGTTCCAGCAACTAACATAGTTAATAAGTTTATATCTTCATGAGCAGCCGCTCTAATTGAGCTTATTTCTTCATTTCCACTGATAGGAGGATAATGAATTACTCTTAGTAGGTTAGACTTGCTGTCTTTTATCATATCCTTTAATGGCATAGAGAATTTATTCTGAATATGATTTGGAGTGCAATCTTCTAACCAACTTAGGAGTATACCGCCCAGTTCTGTTAAATGTTCAAAGAGTTCTATCGTATAAGAGCTAGTAGAGTTAGGTAATCTTCCCCAAGAAAAAACATGAAAAAACTCTTTTAGATCTTTTATCGTAGATCCTTTTGCATTTTCTGTTAAGTATGGAAAATACCCGTCTTGCTTAATTGCATCAAAAATATATTCATTTTTTTTAGGATTATTAAAAAAAATTTCCCATTCTGCATAAACTGAATTAATTAATTTTGGAGAAATTTGATGATCTTTTATAATAGCAAAGCCTGACTGTTTTAAGGATCTTTCAAAATCTTTATTTGCTTTACTATCATCAAACGAAATTGTTAAAAGTTCAAGCGACATTGCTATCCCATTCATCAACAGTAAAAGTTTTCATACTAAAAGCATGAATTTCATTTTTTATCATTGAGCCCAAGGCTTTATAAACTAATTGATGACGATGTAATATTTCTAAATTTTCAAAATCATTCGAAACTATTACTGCATTAAGATGAAATCCACCATCAAAGTTTGCATGATTAATGTGTTTACCGGTTGAGTCTGATATATCTAAATGAGATATAGCCATATTTGTGCTTAATTTAGCTGATATAGCTTCTTTTATAGTCATGAGAGAAGGTAAGTAGTATAAAACAATTTGACGATGATTAAAGTCATAAAATACTAAGCGATTATTATGCTTAATTAATAAAAGACCAGAACAATTATACTTACTTGCTTAGCTCTTCTTCTGAAAATTGCCACTGACATGAATGACACCACCATGGTTTGCCATAAAATTCATCAACATTGTCTTGTAATTGCAAAGCTTTTTCGCATTTTGGACAATTACGCTCAGAACCTTTTTCAGGCCACTCATAATCTGGTCGAAATTTTACTGAATTATCTAATTCTTGATTGTTACTCATTGTAGAATTTAATAATGAATAAAGTCATACTAATAATGGAATATTAGATTAACTTGAAATAATCCAAAGTTGGTAAAGAAAAAGACTTAGCATTCCTATACCTATATAGTTTGTTATCTGATATTCTTTTTTAATTTTTTTAATATTATTATCTACTAAAAACGTGTTGAATGAGATATTAACAGTATCTCCAGATAATACAAATATTTGTTTATCTGAATTAACTTTACCATAAGAAATGAATGGGTCTTTAAATGATGGTGGATGAAATCCAATAAAATGAACACCTTCCATTACAGGTATTGGATTTGTAATAGGTGTATGTCCAATTAAATTTCCATCAAGATATATTGGCACAGAAGAAGAATCTGCTTTTACACGAATAAACCCAGGTTCACTTTCAAATACAGATGATTGACCTATCAAAAATGAAAGGCTATATAAAATAACAAAAATATGTTTTTTATTCATATAATAAATTATTTTCAAATGTGTGTCATAATGAAGGAACTTCTACATTAACAATATGCAAATAAATCGCACTTATCCAGTCAAAACTTTTACCATACTTTGCTTATGCTTATTTGTTGCTTCCTGTGCAAATTTTAAAGCATACTTTAACACATACTATAATGCAAAAGACTATTTTGATAAAGCTGAAAAGAGTCGTCTTGAAAATCGTGGTGAGGTATTACCAAAAGTCGCTATAGATCATTATAATAAAGTAATAGAAAAGTCAAAAATTATTATTGATGATTATCCAGAATTCAAATTACGTAAAGATGCATTATTACTTATTGTGCAATCGCAGTTTTACCTTCAAGAATACAAGAATGCACAAGGATCTTTATCATTAATGAAAAGTGAATTTGGTTCAACAGTAACATTTGAAACCGCTTTTTGGTCATCAATGATTAAATGGAAAGAAGGTAAAGTTCAACCTGCAATTAATGAATTATCAGGTTTATTTGACAATAAACTTTCTTCAAATAACAAAGCTAAAATTTATTTGTCTATCGCAGAAATTTATTTTGATCAAAAAATGATATCCTTATCTATGGATAATTTAGTTAAAGCTGCTGAATTAATTAGAGATCCTAATGAGAAGGGACAGATTTATTATAGAATTGCAGATATATCCTTTAATGAGAATGATTTTACTCGCGCTTTAGAAGCATATAAGCTTGTAATAAAAAATTCTCAATCTAAAAAACAGATCCAAGAAGGTCACTTAAAATCAGTTCAAATTTATAGACTTCAAGGAAATCTTGAATTGGCAACAAAATCAATAAAAAATATGCTTTTAGATGAGAATTACTCTTCAATACATAGTGATTTAGAACTGGAATTAGCGAAATTGTATTTACAGCAAAAAATGCTAGTTGAGGCTAAAAATCGCCTAGAATCAATAGCGCAAGATTATAAAAATACAATTGCATCAGCTGAAGCTTATTATTTATTAGGTCAATATGCTATAAACGATGATTGGGATTTAGATGCAGCTCTTAAATATTTTCAGATGGTACCAAAAGAAAATAATCAATCACTATTTATAGAACCTGCTAAAGTACGTTTAAAAGAAATAAACGCATATAATTCAACCCAATTAAAATTTACTGAATGGATGGAACGTTTAGAAGCTACTGACTCGACAGAAGTAAAACAGTTAACTAAAGAAGATGAAATTGCTTTATCAAAAGTTTTATACAGTATGGCTGAACTTGAAGTCTTTCACTTTGATAGAAGAGATTCAGGAATAAAATATTTGGATAAAATAATTGAATTATCCTTAAAAACTTTACTCTTACCTAAAGCATTATATGCAAAATCTTTTATTTTAGAAGAAGCAGGGGAAGATTCACTCGCATTTGAGTTAAAAAAGCAGATTATCAATGAATATTCAAAAACAGATTATGCATTAGCAATTATGAAAGCTGATAACACTTTTAATACTTTAGATTTTAATTCAGATAAAAATTTAGTTTTGGCAGAAAAAGAATGGTTAGATGAACCATTCTTAGCTTTAAATAAGTATAAGGAAATAATTGAAATTGATACTTTATCTGAAAGTAGTGCGAAAGCTGCTTACTTTTTAGCCTATCAGTATGATTATAAATTTGTAAAAGTAGATAGTGCTTTAAAATATTATGAATGGATTATAAAACACCATGAAAACTCCGAACAATCATTATTTTCGCATCGGCGCCTATTAATTTTAAATAAGGTAATCACAGACTCAACGGTAATCAGTGTTAATTGAAAGAGTAAATATAATTTCTAATGAAGAGGTTGCTCATAACATTTGGCAAATGTCTTTTGAGGCACCAGAAATTATTAGTGAGTATAAAGGGCCAGGTCAATTTATTAATATACTAGTTGAAGATAGTTGGAGTCATCCCTTGAGAAGGCCAATGAGCATTGCCTCTGCCAAAAATGGAAAAATTTCTATTATTTATAAAATTTTTGGTGATGTAACCGATATATTATCGAAAAAACTACCTAACGATAATATTGAAATTTTAGGTCCTTTAGGTAATACATTTACAAATTGGAATGTAGATTGTTACCCTATATTAGTCGGAGGAGGAGTGGGCATCCCACCTTTGTTAAATCTTAAATCAGAATGTGAAAATTATAATATTGATCATTCTATTGTTATTGGGGCACGCAATGCCACTGAACATTTTATGACTCATGAACCTGAGAATGATATAATACTTACTACAGATGATGGTTCTTTTGGAGAACTAGGTACAGTAATGAATCCAATTGATAGAATTATAAAAGAAAAGAATAGTCCATATATATTTGCATGCGGTCCAGAACCAATGTTAGTTGCTATACGCGATTATGCATTAAAGAATGGTATTCCAGCTCAGTTGTCTGTTGAAAGTTATATGGGTTGCGGTGTTGGTCTTTGTCAAGGTTGTATAATATCAAAGAATAACAAAAGCCAAAAAGATAATAGTTATCATGAGCAATATTCATTAGTATGTTTAGATGGACCTATTTATGAAGCAGAGGATATTAAGTTTGAGCAATCTTAAAATATCAATTGGAAATACAACATTTAAAAACCCAATATGGGTAGCTTCTGGTACTTTTGGATACGGCACTGAGGCTCCTGACCTTATAGATGTAAATACTTTAGGTGCTATTGTTACTAAATCTATTACACGACAACCTAGAGAGGGCAATCCACCTCCAAGAATAGTAGAGACTCCCTCCGGAATGATCAACTCTATTGGTCTTGCGAATATTGGAGTTGAGAAGTATATAAAAGAAATGTTGCCAGTATATAAAGATTTTTCCACAAAAATAATTATGAATATAGCTGGAACAGATATAGATGAATATGTAGAAATTCTTGAATTAATGGAAAAAATATCAACAAACATTGCAGGGTATGAAATTAATATATCCTGCCCAAATGTTAAAAAAGGTGGTATGGAGTTTGGTGTTGATTCTGAAATGACTGCAAAACTAACAGAAGAATTAAGAAAAAGGACAGACAGACTTATAATCATGAAATTAAGTCCAAATGTATCCGATATAGTTTCAATTGGAAAAGCTGCTGAAAATGCTGGTGCTGATGCAGTATCTGCTATAAATACAGTAGTGGGTATGAGTATAAATGCTAAAACTGCTAAGAGTAATATATTCACGACATACGGAGGATTGTCTGGTCCAGCAATAAAACCAGTAGGCTTAGCTGCTGTTAATAAACTTTACAATAAACTATCTATACCTATTATAGGAATGGGTGGCATTGTTTCTTCAACTGATGTGGCAGAGTATATCCTTGCAGGGGCAACTGCAGTTCAAGTTGGTACGGCTAATTTTAGAAATCCTGGTACTGGTGAAAATATAATTGATTTAATTAGTAGTTATATCAAAGAATCAAATTGGAAATCATCTGTTGAAATGATTGGTAAAGTTCAAACATATAATTAATGATGAAGTATATATTAGTACTAGCTTTTATCAATCTTATAGCCTGCTCAAATTCACCAAGGTATCGTACTGGTTCAGCTAAAAGTGTAGCATCAAAATCAAAATCACCAGCGCCGTTAAAAACTAAATCAAAAGTAAAGCATCGTAAAACGATGAAAGGAGTAAGTTCTTTTTATGCCGATGATTTTCATGGAAAATTAACTGCTAATGGAGAGATTTATGACATGTATGGCTTAACTGCTGCCCATAAAACTCTTCCCTTGAATACAATTGTACGTGTTACGAACTTATCAAATAATAAATCTTTAATTTTGAGGATAAATGATAGAGGTCCATATGTTAAAGGTCGTATCCTAGATTGCTCATATGGCGCTGCAAAGAAATTAGACTTTATTGCTCAAGGAACAACAGATGTTAAAGTTGAAGTTATTGAATGGGGTGATAATAAATATATGAAGCATAAAAAATAGTTTGTCAAAGTATTACATAACAGTAAATCCTCATGGAGGCACTAAAAAAGGACCTAAAATTCTTAGCCAGGTCTTACCTATATTTGAATCTAATAATGCAGAAGTAACTATTATTGAAACTGAATATGCTGGTCATGCAAAAGATTTAGCAATGGATGTTGATATGACAGATTATGATGGTTTTTGTTGCATCGGAGGTGATGGTACAATGCATGAAGCTATTAATGGTTTGCTTAAACGTAAAGATAGAAAACGTTTTCCACTGGGGCTCATAACTGGAGGTACAGGAAATTCATTTATGTTTGATATGAATTGTCTTGATCCAGTAGATGCCGTGAAAAGAATTTTAGCAGGAAAAAGAAGATTTATTGACGTATTAGAATGCAATTCTAAAGATGATGTTTATTATGCATTCAATTTAGTCGGTTGGGGTATGCCAACCGATATTAATAACCTAGCAGAAAAAATGAGGTGGTTAGGTACTCAACGATATAATGTGGCAACCTTGATTGAAGTTATGCGTAATAGCAAACGATTTGCGGATCTAAGTATTGACGGGGAAATAATTAGTGATGATTTTGCTTTTATAATAGCTTGTAATACTATCCATGTTGGTAAAGGTATGAAAATGGCGCCCAAAGCAATTATTGATGATGGGCTCGTAGATATAATTATAGTTCCTAAGGTCAATCGTTTAAAACTTCTCAAATTATTCCCAAAACTATTTACGGGTGAGCATATAAATTCACCTGAACTTCAATATAAGCAAGTAAACAACTTTTCAATCATACCTAATGAAAATAATAAGTTGAATATTGATGGAGAGTTACTAGGTACTACACCAGTTAAGGTGAAAGTTCTAAAAAAAGAAATAGAGGTTTTAATATAATTTTGAAAAGTACTTTTTTAACTCGACTTCCTATTACTTTATTTGGAATACCAGCTGTTATTTTTTTATTATCTGAAGGTGGTATGATCTTTTCTGGATTTATTACAATAGTTATCTTTTTATGTTTAATTGAATTCTATGACTTGAAAGCCAGTTCAGGATCTCGCCCTAACAAGTTTTTTGGAATAATAATGGCATTGATTACATGTTTTATGTATATACAATTTCCAAATTCTAATGCTGTCATTCTTTTATCTTCTTTTACAATTATAATTATTCTATCATTACTATTTGAGATGTTTAGTGGACACCAGAACCCATTAGATAATGTTAATATAACTTTAAGTGGTGTTTTGTATGTTGCAGGTTTATTGGGAACCATGATTGCTTTACGTAATTGGGATAGCTTTAATGGCTCAAGATTTACAATGGCAATGATTTTCTCCGTTTGGGTTTGTGACTCATGTGCTTATACTTTTGGAATGCTTTTTGGTAAGAAAAAGCTTATAGAAAGAATAAGTCCAAAGAAAACTATTGTAGGATTTATAGCGGGTATTATCGGCTCTTTTTTATCTTTTTATATTATGGATAGTGTCGGATTTATTCAGATAGAATTAAGTTTATTACAGTTGCTTATTTTAACATTTATTGTCGGGATATGTGGTCAACTAGGTGATTTTGTTGAATCAATGTTTAAGCGCGATGCTGAGGTGAAAGATTCAGGGAAGATTTTGTTAGGGCATGGAGGCGTCCTTGATAGATTTGACTCCTTAATTTTCACAAGTCCTTTAGTGTTTATATTTGTATCTTTTTTATAAATATTAGAGTACAACACTTTTGAATCTTGTTGTAAAAAGGTAACTTCTTCTGTTGTCTATACTTGTTTAAAATTATATTTGTGTTAAGGAAAGTAGATGAATTCAATATTATCTGATTTAGGAATTAATAAATTTAACTATGGCGCCTGTTCGGGCGCTAATAAATGGTCTACAGAAAACAATGGGGATATTGTTGAATCAATTAACCCATCAACTGGCGAACTTATTGCCTCTGTTTATCAAGCCAATGAAGATGATTATGATAGAATAATTCAAGATTCTAAATCTGCATTTAAAAATTTTAGAACAGTACCTGCACCTATACGAGGTCAATTAGTTAGAGAGATGGGTGAAGCGCTTAGGTTGAAAAAGGACTCTTTAGGTAGTTTAGTATCTTTAGAAATGGGAAAAATTAAACAAGAAGGTGATGGTGAAGTTCAAGAAATGATTGATATTGCAGATTTTGCTGTAGGTCAATCTAGAATGTTATATGGTAAAACTATGCATTCTGAACGCCAAGATCATAGAATGTACGAACAATGGCATCCAATAGGTCCTGTTGGTGTTATATCAGCTTTTAACTTTCCAGTAGCAGTATGGGCTTGGAATGCATTTATAGCAGCTATTTGTGGAGATACTACAATCTGGAAACCTTCTTCTAGTGCACCTCTTTGTGCAATTGCAGTTCAAAATATATGCAATGAAGTAATGGAGCGAAATGGTTATTCAGGAATATTTTCTACATTAATTGGAAAAGGATCTATTGTAGGTGAAAGAATACTAACAGACAAGAACATACCTTTAGTCTCATTTACTGGTTCAACAGCAATGGGTAGGCATGTTAGCTCAAAGGTTGCTGAGCGTTTCGGTAAAACCATATTAGAATTGGGTGGTAACAATGCAATTATTATTGATGAGTCAGCTAATTTAGACTTAGTCATTCCTGCTGTTGTTTTTGGAGCCGTTGGGACTGCTGGTCAAAGGTGTACATCAACACGAAGAATTATTATACATGAGTCTATTCACGATAATTTTATTAATCGTTTATTAAAAGCTTATAAACAAGTAAACATTGGTGATCCATTAAATACAAATACTTTAATGGGACCTTTAATTAACAAGAATGCAGTTTCAGATTTCCTTAAAGCTGTTAAAGCTGTTAAAGATAAAGGTGGTGAAATACTTTTTGGAGGTGAAGAGCTATCTCAAAAAGGTAATTATGTTACACCAGCAGTTGCGAAAGCTCAAAATGAATGGGATATTGTTCAGCATGAAACTTTTGCACCAATTTTATATATTATGTCTTATAAAAATTTAAGTGATGCAATAGAAATGCATAATGCTGTTCCTCAAGGTTTATCATCTTCAATGTTTACAACTAAAGTTGCAAATGCCGAAGAATTTTTATCGCAAAGAGGAAGTGATTGTGGTATCGCCAACATAAATATTGGAACATCAGGAGCTGAAATTGGTGGAGCTTTTGGGGGCGAAAAAGAAACTGGGGGTGGTAGAGAGTCAGGCTCTGATTCTTGGAAACAGTATATGAGACGACAAACAAATACTTTAAATTGGAGCAAAGAATTACCATTAGCTCAAGGTATAGAATTTAATTTAGAATAATATTGTAAATATAGAAATATGAGAGTTTATGAATACAAATAAATCAAATAATGTAAGAAGCCAAATAGAAAAATATATGCTAGCAGATGGGATGGATCAAGTTATTGATCTAGATAAAAGTCATGGAGTTTGGCTTGTTGATGGAAGAGATAATCGTGAATACCTTGATCTTTTCTCAATGTTCGCATCTATGCCTGTAGGATATAATCATCCTTATATTTTAGATCAAAAAGATAGAATCACTGCTGCTGCGCTTAATAAACCAACAAATTCTGATGTTTATTCTACGCAAATGGCTGATTTTGTTTCAACAATGGGGAGAGTGGCTCAGCCTGATTATTTGCCTTACGCTTTTTATGTTGAAGGTGGAGCATTAGGTGTGGAAAATGCACTAAAAACTGCTTTCGATTGGAAAGTTAGAAAAAATTTAAATGCTGGAAAAGGTGAAAAAGGTTCGAAAATTATTCATTTTAAAGAATGTTTCCACGGTAGGACAGGCTATACAATGAGCATGACTGATTCTCCTGATCCTAGAAAAACAATGTATTATCCTCAATTTGATTGGCCAAGAATACATAATCCAAAAATAACTTTTCCTTTAAATAGCGAATCTTTAGATAATGTCATTAATTCTGAAAAAATTGCTATCAAACAAATATTGGAAGCTTTAGATAATAATAAAGATGAAATAGCTGGTTTAATTATTGAACCAATACAAGGTGAAGGTGGAGATAATCACTTTAGATGTGAGTTCTTTCAGGAATTAAGAAAATTAGCTGATGAACATGAATTTCTCTTAATTTATGATGAAGTACAAACAGGCGCTGGGATTACTGGCACAATGTGGGCTCACCAGCAATTTAACCCTAATAAGTGTAATTGTGATTGTTCAGATTTTAATACGAAGCCTGATATTATTAGTTTTGGTAAGAAAACTCAAGTTTGTGGGATATTTGCAGGAAAAAGACTAGATGAAGTTGATGGACATGTCTTTAAAGAATCTAGTAGACTAAATTCAACATGGGGTGGTAGCTTAGTTGATATGGTAAGATTTACGATATATCTTGAAATAATGGAAAAAGATAATCTAGTGCAGAATGCTTCAATTAATGGTGAGTATCTAAAAGAACAATTGGAAAGTCTTCAAAATACTCATTCTGGACTAGTTTCAAATGTTCGAAATTTAGGTTTGTTTGGTGCTTTTGATATGAGAGATTCAGATGAAAGAGACAAAACAATTGGATTAATTGCTGATGAAGGAGCGATGATGTTGGGTTGCGGTAAAAAAACGATTCGTTTTAGACCTCATTTAAACATAACTAAATCTGAGATAGACCAAGGATTCTCCATGATTGATAGCGCGATAAGAAAGATATAGATAAATGCCTGAAAATGGCGTCCTTTTTATAGTTCCAACTCCTATTGGTAATTTAGAAGACATGACTTTTCGTGGCATAAGAGTTTTAAATGAATCTACATTAATAGCTGCAGAAGATACACGCCATACAAAAAAATTACTCATGCACTATAATATTAATACTCCAACAATTAGCTATTTTGAACATAATAGATTTACTAGAATTCCTCAAATTGTAGACCACTTAATATCAGGTAAAAATGTTTCTGTAGTAACAGACGCAGGTACACCTGGAATTAGTGATCCAGCCTATAAACTTATTAGAGCAACAATTGAAAATCATATTAAAGTTGAATCTATTCCAGGAGCTTCTGCCTCAGTTACAGCTTTATCTGCTTCTGGATTACCAACTGATCGGTTTCTTTTTGAAGGTTTTTTACCTCATAGAAAAGGTAGACGAAAAAAACTAGAACGTTTAGCAAATTTAGAGGCAACTATAATTTTTTATGAAAGTCCAATGCGCTTAATTAGAACTTTAAATGATATATTGGAATTTATAGGTGATAGACCTGCTGTAATTGGTCGTGAATTAACAAAAGTTCACGAAGAATATCAAAGGGGTAAAGTTTCTGAACTTATAAACTATTTTAAAGAAAATAAACCGCGTGGAGAATTTGTTGTTATGATTGGAAAAGATGATAAAAATGTCTATTTCTAAAGGTCATTTTATTACATTCGAAGGAATCGATGGGTGCGGAAAAAGTACGCAGGTAAAAATGCTTGTTGAAACTATGAACAACATTGAAAAGAACACAATTCTTGTCCGAGAACCTGGTGGAACTAATATTTCAGAAGAGATTAGAGAGATTCTTCTTCATCGGCATTTAAGTGATATTTCAGATAGAACAGAAGCCTTATTAATGACTGGAAGTAGAGCGCAACTTACATATGAAATTATTATGCCTAATTTAATTAAGGGGAAGAATGTTGTAGCGGATCGTTTTTATGACTCAACATTAGCATATCAAGGTGGTGGAAGAAAACTTAATTTAGAATGGTTAATTAAACTTAATCATTTTGCCACATACGAATTAGAGCCAGATGTAACGTTTTTAGTAGATATCCTTCCTCAAGAAGCTTCAAAAAGGAAAGCTAAAGAAGAAGACCGTATCGAACGTGCTGGGATTGACCTTCAATCCTTAGTCAGGAATGCATATTTAGAATTATCAGTTCGTTTTAAGGAAAGGTTTGTCGTTATTGATGGTCATGATACAATTGAAAACATTCACGGTTCAATACTTGCCGAACTAAGAAGAAGAAATATATTACAATGAAAAAAAATACAAAAATACTTATTCTAATAATCGTAGTTATTGGAATTTTTCCATTAGCAATTAGCCAATCAAGTTTTTATCGGAAAATTGCAAAATCTCAGAGATTAATCAATCAAGTTTACAACCAGATATTTTCTACATATTTGCATGAATTAGATCCAGAGGCTTTCACAAAAGCTAGCATTAATGCAATAACACAAAATTTAGACCCTTATACAACCTTTATGGTTGAGGATGAACAGCATTCTATTAATATTTTAACTAAAGGTGAATATGGAGGTGTTGGCATTCAATTAGGATATAGAAATAATATAATGTCAATTGTTGCCCCAATGGATGGAGGTCCCGCTAAAGAAGCAGGAATGATGAGTGGTGATATAATATTAAAAGTTGATGATGAAGATGTTAAGAAAATTTCATTTAATGAAGCTGCTGCAAAAATACGAGGTAAAAAAGGTACAAAAGTTAAGTTAACAGTCAAAAGATATGGTGATGATGATATTATTGACTTCAATTTAATTAGGTCAAAAATTTCAGTAAAGGATATTACTTATTCGGGGTTATTATCTGATGATATTGGTTATATAAGATTAAATAGGTTTTCTAGAAATACAGCAAATGAAGTATCAGGTGCAATTGCAGAAATACTTAATAATGATGCAAATTCAATTATTATTGATTTACGTGATAATCCTGGCGGCCTTATGGATGCCGCTATATCAATTTTAGATATGTTGATAGAAAAAGACAAACCACTAGTCTCTACAAAAGGCAGAGCTAAAAATTCAAATAGAACTTTTTATTCACGTCAAAATCCATTAGTTCCAATAGATAAGAAAATTGCAATTTTAATAAATCAAGGTAGTGCTTCGGCAAGTGAAATAGTTGCTGGAGCAGTTCAAGACTTAGATAGAGGTATAATAATTGGACAAAAGTCATATGGTAAAGGATTGGTTCAGTCTGCTTTTCAACTTGATGACAAACGTGCAATAAAAATAACTACAGCACGTTATTACGTTCCCAGTGGTCGATTTATTCAAAAGCGTGATTATATAGATGAAAAATTAATCATTAATGAGACTAAAGAAGACTCTGTATTTAAAACTATTAGTGGCCGAATTGTTCTAGGCAATGGTGGAATAACACCAGATTCTTTAGTCCAACCTGAGTTAATGAAAATATTATCTTCTCAATATTGGAGGAATGGTTATTTTTATGCTTTTGCTCAGCAAAATAAATACAAGTACACTTCTTTTGGTGAAGTTGAAAAAGATGATCAATTATTATTTGATTTTAAAAATTTTATTAAAGATAAGGACCCAGTAACTCTTCCTGGCAAAAAAGATTTAGACAGTTTTGCTCTAAAAATAGAAAAAATAGATTCAACAAATTCATTAGTTAAAAGTGCCATTAAATCTTTAAATGAATTTTATTTCAATAAAGAAACAACTTTAAGACTTGAAGAGTCAGATGATATCTTGCAAATGTTGCATTTAGAATTTTCTGGTTTGTTTGATGGTCCAGTCGGTCGTCTAAAACAAGCATTAAAAGATGATAGAACTATCCAATTAGCAGTTGAAATGTTGACTGATGATAATATTTATAACGATACTTTAAAACCTTCAAAACTTGCTAAAAATTAAATTAGAAATATCCTAACTGTTTATCACCTATCTCCGTTAAATTCTTGCGCTTTTTTAGGGCGATTAGCTCAGTTGGTTAGAGCGCTTGCTCGACACGCAAGAGGTCAGCGGTTCGACTCCGTTATCGCCCACAAAAAAAAATGGCTTTCATCAGTCCTGAAAACTATTTTTTTAACCAAGTCAAAACAGTATATAATGATAATTATAAACTATTCGTCTTTTTTCAGATCGAGTATTTATTCGTATACGGATAAGTGTAATCATTTATGAGTCAAGTCAAAATTACATTACCAGATAAATCAACTAAAGATTTTGAATTAGGTGTAACACCTTTAATGGTTGCTAAAAGCATTGGTGAAAGGTTAGCTAATGATACTTTAGCTGCGACTATAAATGGAGTTTTTACTGATGCAACTACACCAATCAATGAAGATGCTGCATTAATTTTGCACACTGGTAAATCTGAACAAGGTCATGAAGTCTTGCTTCATAGCACTGCACATTTAATGGCTCAAGCAGTTAAAATTTTATGGCCTAAAGCTCAAGTAACTATTGGTCCTGCTGTAGAAAATAAATTTTATTATGACTTTGATGTAGATAAACCTTTCACTGATGATGATTTATTATTGATTGAAAATAAAATGAAAGAATTGTCTAAACTAAGTCTATCAGTAGAACGCAGTTTACTTAATCGTGACGATGCAATTAAAATGTTCAAGAAAATGGGAGAACATTACAAAGTTGAAATTATAGAACAAATTGATTCAAAAGATCAAATTTCTGCGTATGGGCAGGGTGATTTTATTGATTTATGTCGTGGACCTCATGTTCCTTCTACAAATAGAATTAAACATTTCAAATTATTAACAACATCTGGTGCATATTGGCGTGGAGATGAAAGTAAAAAAATGCTTCAACGTATCTATGGAACAGTTTTTCATTCTAAAGATGCATTAAAAGATTATTTAAATTTTTTAGAAGAGGCAAAAAAGAGAGATCATCGAAAAATTGGTAAGGAATTAGAGATATACACATTTGATGATGAAGTTGGTCCAGGATTGCCACTCTGGTTGCCTAATGGAGGAGTAATTATTAATGAACTAGAATCACTTGCAAAAGAAACTGAGAAAAAACATGGTTATCATCAAGTCCGTTCTCCACATTTGACAAAAGGCGAACTCTATAAAAAGTCAGGGCATTTAGATTTATACAAAGATGCAATGTATCCTGCGATGGACGTTGATGGGATTGAATATTACATAAAGCCTATGAATTGCCCACATCATCATAAAATTTATGATGCATCACCTAAAAGCTATAGAGATTTACCTTTTAGAATAGCTGAATATGGTACTTGTTATCGTTATGAAAAATCAGGACAACTTTTTGGGTTAATGCGTGTAAGAAGTATGCAGATGAATGATGCACATATTTATTGCTCAAATGAAGATTTTGATTCCGAATTTCTAGATGTTTGTAATATGTATTTAGAATATTTTAAAATATTTGGTATAGAAAAATATGAAATGCGATTAAGTTTACATGATCCTGCTGATCTTGGTAAAAAATATGTTGATGAACCAAAATTATGGTTAGAGACTGAAGATGCCGTAAGGAAAGCTTTGAGTAAAGGTGGTATTAATTATGTTGAAATTCCAGGTGAGGCAGCTTTCTATGGCCCAAAAATAGATGTCCAAGTTTGGAGTGCAATTGGTAAAGAATTCACACTTGCAACAAATCAAGTCGATTTTGCAATACCTAAGCGTTTCAACTTAACTTATACTGATCAAAATGGATCAGAAGAAACACCTTTATGCATTCATAGAGCACCATTGAGTACTCATGAACGTTTTATTGGATTTTTAATAGAACACTATGGTGGTGATTTTCCCTTATGGTTAGCGCCTACTCAAGTTACTATTCTACCGGTTTCAGAAAAGACACATTCGTTTGGAAAAACTGTTCAAAAATTGCTAATAGATGCTGGAGTTCGTGTTAAATTTGATGATCGCCCAGAAAAAATTGGAGCAAAAATTCGCAATGCTGAATTAAATAAAATTCCAATTATGCTTATAGTTGGAGAGAATGAAGCTAAAGATAATTCATTATCTATTAGAAGAAGGCTAGTTGGTGACCAAGGAATAGTAAATGTAGATAAATTTTTATCAGAATTATTATTTGAAATTAAACAAAGGAGTATACCCCATCGCGAAAGTTAATAAACTAAAAATAAATGAAGATATTCGTGCTGATGAAGTTCGATTAATATCAGAGACGGGTGAACAATTAGGTGTTACACCATTATTAGATGCTATTGAAAAAGCAAAAGATGTAGGTTTAGATCTCATTGAAATCGCACCTAACGCAAAACCGCCTGTTGCTAAAATTCTAAATTATGGAAAATTGAAATATGAGGAAAAGAAAAAAGCTCATGCAAATAAAAAGAAGCAACATGTAGTTAAAGTTAAGGAAATACGTGTTCGTCCAAGAATTGATGATCATGATTTAGAAACAAAGGTTAACTTGGGAAGAAAATTTTTATCAGATGGGTGTAAACTTAAAGTTACTTTAATGTATCGAGGTAGAGAACTATCAAGAACTGATTTAGGTTTAGATGTTCTTAACCGAGTAATTGAAATGCTTTCTGATCTTTCAGAGGTTGAAAAGCAAGGAAACTTGGAGGGTCGTCGTCAGACGATCGTTTTGACTGGTAAATAGGAGATAGTCAATGCCAAAGCAGAAAACAAGACGCAGTGCCGCCAAACGATTTCGTTTGACAGGTACTGGTAAAATAAGACGAAACAAAGCAAACCATAGCCATATGCTCATTCGCCGGAGTAACAGTGCAAAACGAAAGATGCGTCAACCTGACTTGGTAGACGGTTCTGAAGAAAAGCGCGTCCGTCGGATGATTGCTCAATAAATAGGAGAATAATATGCCTAGAGCAAATAGTTCTGTGCCAAAGCACAGAAGACATCGCAAAGTAGTAAAGCAGGCCAAGGGCTACTATGGTGCCCGGAGCCGCAACTTCAAAACTGCCAAAGATGCAGTTGAGAAGGCAGGACTGTATGCATATCGAGATCGTAGACAAAAGAAACGTCAGTTTCGACGTCTATGGATTATTCGAATAAATGCAGCTGCGCGGCAACATGGCTTGTCCTACTCACAGTTTATTTCTGGACTCAAAGCAAAAGGTATAGAACTCGACCGAAAGGTATTAGCCGGAATGGCTATGGATGAGCCTAGTGCTTTTGCTGAGTTAGCTAAAGCAGTTAACAGCTAGATGAAACTGAAGGAATCAATTGAATCGGTTCGAAATCAATTTCGAGCCGATTCAGATCCCTTTCCTAATGATGAAGCATCATTAGATTCACTTCGTATTAAATATATTGGTCGAAAAGGACTCGTAGCTAATCTTTTCTCTGGAATGAAAGATGTTTTGCCTGACGATCGTCCATTAGCTGGTCAGTTATTAAATGAATTAAAAGTAGAAATCAATTCAGAATTTGATAAGAAATCGAAAATTTCGAAAGATGATATATCAAATGAAAGTACCGATACTTCCTTACCTGGAATTAATATTCCAATTGGCCATGTACATCCATTACAGCAAACATTGGATGATATAAAGTCAATTTTTTTAGACGTTGGTTTTTCAATAGCTTATGGACCAGAAATTGATGATGATTTTCATAATTTTGGCGCACTTAATTTTCCACCTGAACATCCAGCTAGAGATATGCAGGATACTTTTTTTATAGATCCTGAAACGGTGTTAAGAACCCATACTTCTAATGTTCAAATTCATTTAATGGAAGATCAAAATCCTCCTTTAAGATATATTGTTCCAGGTCGTGTATATCGCAATGAAGCTATAAGTTTTAAAAGTTATTGTCTTTTTAATCAAGTAGAGGGTATCTATGTTGATAAAAAAGTTTCATTCTCAGATTTAAAGAGCATTCTAGAATATTTTGTTAAAAAAATGTTTGGTGAAAATACAAAAATGCGTTTTCGTCCTAGTTTTTTCCCATTTACTGAACCCAGTGCAGAATTAGATATATGGAGCGATAAAAGAAAAGAATGGCTTGAAATTCTTGGTTGCGGAATGGTAGATCCTGAAGTTTTTAATAATGTTAATTTAGATTCAAATATTTGGCATGGTTATGCTTTTGGTATGGGAGTTGAGCGAATTTGTATGCTCAAATATGAAATAGATGACATTAGACTATTTTATCAAGGTGATATGCGGTTTTTGGAGCAATTTTAATGCGTATATCAATTAATTGGCTTAAAGAGTTTATTGATATATCACTGTCGAATGAAGAGATTTCAAATAAGCTTACAATGCTTGGTTTAGAAGCAGAAGAAGTGTATGATACTTCAAGTCTTAGTGATATTATAATTGGTGAGATTAAAAATGTTATTAAGCATCCTAATGCTGATAAATTAAACTTATGTAAAGTTTATGATGGGCAAAAAATACTTCCAGTTGTTTGTGGAGCTCCAAACGTTGAAGTTGGTCAAAAAATAGCTTTTGCTCCTGTTGGTTCTATTCTTCCTGGAAATTTCAAAATAAATGAAGCTAAAATACGTGGTGAAATTAGTCAAGGTATGATCTGCTCAGAAAAAGAAGTAAGCATATCTGATGAACATGATGGAATAATGGTTTTAGATGTAAATGCATCACCAGGTGAAACATTTATAAATTATTTAAATAATTATTTAGGAGCTATAGAGTTAGATATTACTCCAAATAGACCCGATTGTTTCTCTCATTTAGGTGTAGCTAGGGATTTAGCAGCAAAATTAAATGTAGATATTCATACACCTTCATATGATAAAAGATCTTTTAGTAAAAATATTGCTAAAAATATGATTGATATTTCTTTTGAAAACCCGGATGATTGCCCAAGGTATATTGCAGGTATTGTTAAAAATGTTAAAGTTGGTCCTTCCCCCGATTGGTTGAAGCTCAAACTTGAATCTACAGGACAAAGAAGCATAAACAATGTGGTAGATATTTCTAATTTAGTCCTCTTAGAAATGGGCCAGCCGTCCCATATTTTTGACTATGATAAATTAGATTCAAAAAAAATCTTAATTAGAAGAGCTAATAAAAATGAAAAAATTAAAACTTTAGATGAAGAGTCTAGAGTTTTATCAGCCACTAATCTTTTAATCACTAATGGTAAAAAACCTATTGCAATTGCTGGTATTATGGGCGACTTATCAACTTCAGTATATAATAAATCATCAACTTTATTGATTGAATGTGCATACTTTAATGCTCCAGTAATCAGAAAATCCGCTAAAAATTTAGGTATGTCAACTGAGGCATCTAAACGTTTTGAGCGTGGTGCGGATCCAAATGGTGCTGAAAAAGCAATGTGGCGAATTATTCAATTATTAGAAGAAGTTACTGATGGTGAATGGATACCAGGTATTGTTGATACTTATCCAAAAAAGATAAAACAAGTTTCTATCAAATTAAGTAGATTAAAACTAGATATTTTATCTGGTTGCAAAATACCCGATAAAGCTGTTGAAGAATCTTTGACCAACCTTGGTTGCACTATTAAAAAAACTAGCGGTGAATGGCTATGTAAGACACCTTCTTGGCGTCCTGATTTACAACGTGAGGTAGACTTAATCGAAGAAGTTGTTCGTATTTATGGATATGATAATATTCCATCTAGCTTTAATTATAAAGGAATAATGAATGATAAGATTACTGATCCACATAAATCACTTTCTAAAATTATAAATATTTTAACAGGTTTTGGTTTTAATCAAATTTTTACTAATTCACTTCAGTCTTCTAGAAAAGTTTCTGCATTAGACTTTAAATCTGTTAAGATGATTAATCCTTTATCTGATAAAATGAGTGAAATGCGTACCAGTCTATTTCAAGGTTTATTAGATACTGCAAATTTTAATCTTAAAAATGGTAATCCAGATACAATGTTCTTTGAATGGGGAAATGTTTTTGAACAAAAATCTAAAGGTTTAACTGGTATTGAAGAAAAGTTTCAATTAGCTGGTGTTGCTAATGGTATATATATAAAATCATCTATTCATTCAAATGATATAAAATATGCTAGTTTTCATTTAATTAAAGGTATAGTCGCAGGTTTGCTTAAACGATTGAGAATTAATAATGTGACATATAATGCGATTGTAAATAATAACATAGGTCTAGATTATGCTCATACTATATGTGTAGATACAAATATTATTGGATATATAGGAGCATTATCTTCCAAGTTTAATAATATTCTAAATCTAGATATCGGAAAATCTTATGGTTTTCAATTTGATTTATTGCAATTAATGAAATTAGCTGATACTAAAAGTAAATATAAATCCGTAGTTGTTTATCCATCTATGATTAGAGATCTAAACTTTGTTTTAGATGAATCTGTAGCCGTTGGAAGAATTATCGAAACAATAAATAAAAATGGAAAAGGTATTCTTATTGAATCAGAACCCGTTAGTATCTTTCGCGATAGCTCAATAGGAGAGAAGAATAAAGCTGTAGCTATAAATTTAAAATTTCAAAGTTCTAAAAAAACACTTGAAGATAAAGATGTAAATCCAGTGATAGATGAAATTATACGAGTGATTTCTAAAAAATACAGTGCTAAATTAAGATAATTTTAAGCGAGAAAATAAATGGATAATAGTGAAAATTTTGTAAAAGTCACCATTTATGGTCAAGAATACACAATCAAAGCTCCAGCTGATGCATCATATATTAAAAACATAGCAGAGTACGTCGATGGTAAAATGCGTGAAGTTCAAGAAGAGTTAGCAACTCCTCAAGTTCCTGCAAAAGTTGGAATCCTTGCTGCAATGAATATTGCAGATGAATTATTCGCAGAAAAGCGCGTTAGAGATAATATCAAAGGAGAGGTAGAGAGTAAGGTTACATCTTTGATTGAAATTGTAGAAGAAGCAATTCAACAGTAATATATAAAACTGTCCATGGATACTCAAATTTTATCCGGTAAGGTGGTTAGCGAATCAGTTTACAAAGGACTTAAGTCTAGGATAGTTAAGTTAAAAACTAATTCTATTACTCCTTGCCTAGCGGTAGTTTTAATTGGAGATGATGCACCATCTCATGTATATGTTAAGAACAAAACAAAAAAATTTGCATCTTTAAATCTCAATTCGGAAACAATAATGCTTACTAATGAGACTTCTGAAAATGCTTTACTTGAGATTATTAATAACCTCAATAATGATAATAAATATCATGGAATATTAGTTCAACTACCTTTACCAAATCATATTAATAACGAAACTATTATAAATGCAATTGATCCAAAAAAGGATGTAGATGGATTTAATCCTGTAAACTTAGGTCGATTAGCAGCAGGAAGACCCTCGTTTATTCCTTGCACACCTAAGGGTATAATGCGCGTGTTTGAATATTATAAGATAGATTTATCGAATAAACATGTAGTAGTAGTAGGCCGTAGTAATATTGTTGGTCGACCAATTTCAATATTAACTAGCCTTAAAAGAAAATATTCGAATGCTACAACAACAATATGTCATTCAGGTACAAAAAATATTTCCTATTTTACAAAACAAGCTGATATTGTTATACTTGCTTTAGGGTCTCCAGAATATTTAAAAGGAGATGATATTAAAGAAGGCGCTACTGTGATTGATGTAGGTATTAATCGAGTAAATTCACTTTCTGATATAGGTTATAATCTTTTAGGTGATTGTGAATTTTCTAGTATTAATGGAAAAGCATCATCGATTACTCCAGTGCCTGGTGGAATTGGTCCAATGACAATAGCAATGTTAGTTGAGAATACTGTTGAAGCTGCTGAAAATAAAATAAAATAGAATTATGCCAAAAGAAAAACCATTAAAATCACAATATTATAAAGATTATTTAGGTTTAAATAAAATATTAGATAGTCAAAAGCTAATTAGCGATGAGTACGAACAACATGCTCATGATGAAATGTTATTTATTATTGTTCATCAAGTTTATGAATTGTGGTTTAAACAAATAATTTATGAATTGGATTCAATTTTAGATATTTTTTCTAAAAAGGATGTCGTTGAGTCAAATATTGGTACTTCAATCTCAAGATTAAACCGTATTATTGAAATACAGAAAATATTAGTTGACCAAATAAGAATTCTTGAGACAATGACGCCTATGGACTTTCTTGACTTCAGAGACTTCTTAGTTCCTGCTTCAGGTTTTCAAAGTGTTCAATTTAGAAAAATTGAAAATAAACTTGGACTTTTGTCAGATAACAGATTTTCATATGGTGGAGAAAATTATAAATCTTATCTTAATAAATCTGACCATGAAGAAGTAAAAAATAGTGAATATCAAAATACTTTATTTGAATTAATTGAAAAATGGTTAGAGCGTACGCCTTTTTTAAATTGGGGTAAGACATCTTTTTGGAAGGAATATGAAACTGCAGTTAATAAGATGCTCTCAGATGATAGAGCAATTATTGAATCAAATAATAAGCTTTCTGATAATGAGAAGAAAAAATATTTAAACGAATATAAAAAGACTGAATTATCTTTTGGTGTCGTCTTAGATGAATCTGAACATTCTAAAATGGTAAAAAATGGTACTTGGAGGTTATCTTATAAAGCTACACAAGCAGCATTGTTAATTTTACTTTACAGAGATCAACCAATATTACATAACCCGTATCTTTTGATTACTAAATTAGCAGATGTTGATGAACTTTTTACTACTTGGAGGCATCGACATGTTCTTATGGTTTCTCGAATGATAGGAAAAAAAATTGGGACTGGTGGATCAACAGGGTCAACATATCTTAGTAAAACAGCTCAAAAACACCGAATATTTAGCGATTTAAGTGATTTAACAACATTTTTAATACCTAGGTCAGCATTGCCAAAGTTGCCTAGTAAAATAAAAGATCAATTGAACTTTTATTTTCATGTAGGAAAAGACTAATGAATTTTAATTTAAATGGTAAAAGAGCACTTCTTTGCGGATCAACTGATGGTATTGGAAAAGCTACAGCAATTTTGATGGCTAGTTTAGGAGCTGAAATTATATTGCTAGCTAGAAATCAAGAAAAACTTAAAAATACATTAAATAATCTTTCTAACAAAAATGGCCAAATCCATTCAATGATTTGTGCAGATTTTAATAATCCAGAAAAGTTAAATGAAATTGTAAATAACGAACTAAATAAACCTGTCAACATCTTACTAAACAATTCTGGAGGTCCTCATGGTGGACCTTTGGTTGATTCTAGTATCGATGAATTTAGAGATGGATTTGAACGTTTATTAATTTGCAATCAAATCATGGTTAAATCTGTAATTGAAGGAATGAAGAAAATTGGAAATGGTAGAATAATAAATATTATATCAATATCTGTTAATAATGTTATACCTGGGTTAGGCGTTAGTAATACTATAAGAGGAGCAGTTGCGCAATGGGCTAAAACTTTAGCATTGGAAATTGGTAAATATGGTATAACAGTCAATAATGTATTACCTGGCTATACTAATACAAGTCGTCTACAAGAATTGGCAAATGCTAAATCGGAAACATCTGGTACCTCCGTTGATGAAATAAGAGCAACTTGGGCTAATAGTAGTGCATCAAAACGCATAGGTGAACCTGAAGAAATTGCTAATGCAGTTGCATTTTTAGCTTCAGAAGCTGCAAGCTTTATAAATGGTATTGATCTTACAGTTGATGGTGGTAGGTCTGGCGCCTAAATGAATAATTTATTTTCTGCTGAGTTTGCATCAAATTTAGATAATAATAACCCACTAAGTAGTATTCGTGAAAAATTTAATTACCCTGAAGGTAATTCCTCGCCTACTTTATATTTTTCAGGAAACTCTTTAGGGCTTCAACCTAAAGCTGTTCAATCTCTCTTAGTAGAACAATCTAGATTATGGGGTAAATATGGGGCTAAAGGTTACTTTGCACATTGGGTAAATTTTCATAAGCATTTAATTGAAGGATTCTTACCTATAGTTGGTGCACAAAATGGTGAAGTAATGTTAATGAATGCTCTCACTGTTAATTTACATCTTTTACTTATCTCTTTTTACCAACCTACAATCCAACGTCATAAAATCATTATTGAAAAAGATGCATTTCCATCTGATCAATATGCTATAGCATCTCAGCTAGAGCTTCATGGTTATAATCCTAAAACTTCAATAATTAAACTAAAACCTAAACCTAATGAAAAATGTTTAAAAACTGAGGATATAATTAATACTATAGAAACACATGGAAAATCATTAGCTACTGTAATGTTAGGAGGAGTAAACTATTACACAGGTCAGAAATATGACATGAAAGAAATTGCTAAAATTTCTAATAAAGTAGGTGCTTATGTTGGATTTGACCTAGCTCATGCAGCTGGAAATGTCAAACTTGACTTACATGACTGGAATGTAGATTTTGCAGCATGGTGTAACTATAAATATTTAAATAGTGGCCCAGGTGCACCTTCAGGAATATTTATTCATAATAAACATAGTGAATGGAATGGACCAAGACTAGCAGGGTGGTGGGGTAATAATATAAGTAACAGGTTCTCAATGGACTCTAAATTTGATCCAATAAAAGGAGCTGAAGGCTGGAGTATTAGTAATAGTCCTATTTTTAGCATGACTCCTATAAAAGCCTCATTAGATATATATAATCAAGTAGGTATGAATAATTTTATAAAAGGAAGCCAAAACCTTACTGGATATCTAGAAGAATTGATACATTCAATTCTTCCTAAAGTTGAAATTATTACACCAAAAATCAAAGAGGATAGAGGGTGCCAATTATCTATGATTATTAAGAATGGTAAGGCAGTGCAAAAATATTTAGAATCTAATAATGTAGTTTGTGATTGGCGAGAGCCAGACGTCATTAGATTAGCTCCAAACCCTTTATACAATACTTATAGTGAGATTTATAAATTAGTATCATTGCTAAATAGCTATGATAAAACATAAAAATAAAATTTTGTACGCCCGGGAGGATTCGAACCTCCGGCCTTTAGAACCGGAATCTAACGCTCTATCCAGCTGAGCTACGGGCGCATTTAATGTTTAAAATTAAAACTTAATTATATTATTACATAACACGACTATTGGTTACTTTGCCAGTAATTAAACTGATATGTAAATTAATCTAATGCTTACATTAATTATATTTATTAAATAATAAAGGTTCTATAAACTTTGTTTAAAGTACAGCGATTTACTTTTTTAATATATTTTATAGCTTTAATAACTATTGGGTCTGTTGGATTTTATGTAATTGGTGGAGATGAATGGTCTATTATTGATAGTATTTATATGACTATTTTGTCATTATCTACTGTTGGATTTGGTGAAGTACATCCACTAAATGAAATAGGTAAATTATGGGCAATTTTACTAATTATTTTTGGAGTAAGTGGATTTGCATACATAGTTTATGAACTAGGGTCAGAACTTATTCAATTAAATACGTATCGGAGTCGTACAATGCGTAAGAAAATATCAAAGTTACAATCACATTATGTAATTTGTGGTTATGGAAGAATGGGAGCTATTATTGCATCAGAGTTTCAAAAAAAGAATATTTCATTTGTCATTATTGAAATAAATGATTCAAAAATCATTGATATTCAAGAAAATGGATATAATCATATTCATGGTGACGCTACCTTAGATGAAACGTTAATAAATGCAGGAATTATAGATAGTAAGGGAATTGTTGTAGTTTTAGATAACGATCAAGACAATCTGTTTGTTACAATGTCGGCAAGAAATCTTAATCAAGATTCTTATATAATTAGTCGGTGCTCAAAGCAAGATACTGGCAACAAACTTAAAAGAGCTGGTGCAAATAAAGTTGTTAATCCATATATCACTGGAGGACATCGAATGGCTGAATTGCTAATTAGCCCAAATATTGATGATATAGTTACAATTGAATCTCCCGATAATATTTCAGTTGATTTTTCAATTGAAGAAGTTTCTGTTAAAAATTTTAATATTTTAAATAATAAAACAATTAATGAATTAAATATTAGAGAAAAATATAACTTATCAATTGTTGCTATTATTAATAAAGATAGAAGCAAACAATTAAATCCTGGACCTGATGTAATGTTATCATCAAATCAAAAAGTAATATTAATTGGTACTTTAGACAATTTGCAATCATTCTTACTTGATAGAAATGATGCATAATATATATTATGTATAATTATATATATATTATATATTACTTTACAACTATATTGACTATACGGCCTTCCACATAAATCTCTTTTACAATTTCTTTATCTTTTAGATAAGTTTGGATTTTAGCATCCAGTTTAGCAATTTTAATAACATCATCTTTTAATATATTAGATGAAATCAAAATTTCTGATCTTTTTTTGCCATTTATTTGTATAGGAATAGATAATTCATCATTTGTTAAATAATTTTTATCTATTTTTGGCCAACTAACATATGATAGTTCACTTTTTTCATCTAACAATTCCCAAATTTCTTCAGCTAAATGTGGTACAAATGGATTAATTGTAATTATAAATGATTTTAAACAATCACGATTAATATGTGATAAAGTTTGCAAATGGTTGGTAAAAACCATGAATTCAGATACACAAGTATTAAAATGCAGTTTATCTAAGTTATCTGTTACTTTGTTAATCATTTGATTTAATAATTGTAAGGTCTCTTTATTAGGATTGTCATTTGATATTTTAGTTGATAATTCTCCATCACTGCTTACAACTGTAGCCCATAGTTTATTTATAAATCGTGAACAGCCTTGTAATCCCTTAGTATTCCAAGGTTTCGCTTTGTCTAGTGGCCCCATAAACATTTCATATAAACGCATTGAATCTGCCCCATATTCATTTACAGTTTCATCAGGATTGATAACATTTCCTTTAGATTTACTCATTTTAGTACCATCTTCGCCGAGTATCATACCTTGATTAAATAGTTTTGTAAATGGCTCTTTATAAGAAACTAATCCTAAATCATATAATACATGGTGCCAAAATCTTGAATAAAGTAAGTGAAGAACAGCATGTTCTGCACCTCCAACGTATAAATCTACTGGCATCCAATACTTTTCTTTGTTGATATCCCATGCTTTTAAAGAATTATTTGGATCAATGTATCGTAAAAAATACCAACAAGAACCAGCCCATTGCGGCATAGTATTAGTTTCTCTAAGTCCAATAATATTACCATTAGAATCTTTAACTTCAACCCAATTCTTTATATTTGCTAAAGGTGATTCTCCTGTTCCAGCAGGTTCATATTTTTCAACCTCTGGTAATAAGAGTGGTAAATCTTCATCATTTAATGCTTTAGATTCATTTTCAACATGAATTATTGGAATTGGCTCACCCCAGTATCTTTGTCTGGAAAAAAGCCAATCTCTAAGTTTGAACTGAACAGTCCTCTCCCCTTTAGATTCATTTTCAAGCCAATCAATTATCTTTGTTTTTGCTTCATCTATATATAAACCATCTAAAAAATCACTATTAATCGCTGGGCCATCACCTACATAGGCTTCTCCTTCAAAATTTTCAGGTATATCTACAGTTCTTATAATTGGAAGGTTGAAGTTTTTTGCAAAATCATAATCTCGCTGATCTTGACCTGGAACGGCCATAATTGCACCCGTTCCATAACTCATTATTACATAATCTGATATCCAAATTGGTATTTTTTTATTATTAACGGGATTAATGGCATATTCACCAATAAATACACCAGTTTTTTCTTTATTTAATTCAGTTCGATCAAGATCAGATTTTTTAGAGGCTTCTTCAGTATATTCTTTAACAGTTAATTCTTGATTATTAGTTACTAATTGTTCAACAAGGGGATGTTCAGGTGCCATAACCATATAAGTAGCGCCAAATAAAGTATCTGGCCTTGTCGTGAAAACTGTTAATGACTCATTTAATGATGGTAATTCGAATGTTACATTAGCACCCTCAGATCGACCAATCCAATTTCTCTGAAGTTCTTTAATACTATTAGGCCAATCAAGATCATCAAGTCCATTAAGTAATGAATCTGCATATTTAGTTATTTTTAACATCCATTGTCGCATAGGTACTCTATAAACTGGGTATCCTCCAATATCTGATTTTCCATCAACAACTTCTTCATTTGCTAATACAGCTTTTAATTCTGGGCACCAGTTAACTGGTACTTCTGACTCATATGCTAATCCTTTATGATATAATTGCAAAAAGATCCACTGAGTCCATTTGACATATTCAGGATCCGTTGTATTAATCTCTCTATTCCAGTCATATGAAAAACCAAGCATTTTAATTTGTCTTTTAAAATTTTTGATATTTTCTTTAGTTGTAATTGATGGATGTGTGCCTGTTTTAATGGCATATTGCTCAGCTGGAAGCCCAAATGCATCCCAACCCATAGGATGGAGTACATTATACCCATTATGACGTTTAAAGCGTGATAAAATATCTGTAGCTATATATCCTAGAGGATGTCCTACGTGTAAACCAGAGCCAGATGGATATGGAAACATATCTAAAATATAATATTTTGGCTTATCAGAAATATCTGCAGCTGCAAAGACTTTTTTATCGTGCCAATGATTTTGCCATTTTAGTTCTATTTCTTTATGATTGTAGGACATTTTAAAATATTATATGTGTCGATTGATTTATAATTAGATAGTAGTTGCTACTAAAACTTATAAAGTTGTTTACATATTCGCTAGGGTTAGTTGATTATATAACATATTTAATTAAAACAAAGCTTCCAATTAGTAAAATCATAAATATGATTGCCAATAAATTAAAATACTTATCAATAAAGACACGCATTGGCTCACCAAATTTCCATATTAAAGCGCTTAAAAGAAAAAATCTAGCAGATCGACTCAATGTTGATGCTATGACAAATAAAATAAAATTGATGTCAAAAGCTCCAGCTGAAATCGTGATAACTTTAAATGGAATTGGTGTAAATCCAGCTGTAAAAACTACCCAAAAGTTCCAAATTTCATACTTTGTTTGAATTGAATAAAATATTTCTGGTGTGAAACCAGGGATAACATCAAAAAATAAACGTGCTAACCAAGAAAATTGGTTTACTCCCTCCCACCATAAGTATGATCCAATAACATATCCAAATATTGCTCCTAAAATAGAACCTAATGAACATATAAATGCTAAGCGTAATGCTTTTGCTCTTAACCCTAGGGCTAAAGGAATCAAGAGAACATCTGGAGGAATAGGAAAAAAAGATGCTTCTGCAAAAGCCATCAATCCTAGCATTAAAGGTCCGTATTTAGAATTTGACCATTTTAAAACCCAATCATATAGGTTTCTTAACCATCTCATATTTTATTGTATGGTGTTCCTAATCGTAAATGATAATGAATCGTATCTAGTGTCAAGCGTATCGCTAATAACAACTTTCCAATCACCAGTTCGACGAGTGTTTACATTAATATAACTCCATGTTCGCCAATTATATGACCACCCTATTTCCATACGAATTTTTGAAATTAATTTGTTATCTTTATACCAATTATGAAAAATTACCTTACCATTATTTTGATTTTGAATTTTAGTCATGCAATAAATTCTCTCATCATCAGTATAAAATATAGAATCAATACTAATAAGCTCCTTATTTTGAAGATTTCTTCCCAATTTAAAATATTTTATCTCAATTGGATTTGTTTCTGCTAATTGATCCTTTATTACGTTATCTGGAATAATTAAAACGTTATTATCAATATTTATTGCATTAACCGTTGACTTTTTTGATAAATTTGAAGATTTTTTATCAGATAGCTTAATTTTTTCTTTTTTATCTTTTATTAGTAATGGTTTCTGTATCTCGATCTCTTCACTACTATCATTACTTTCAATTTCATCAACTAAATTAATTTCAGGTGTAATATCTACAATTGTGGTGTCAGTTTTTTCAATTTTATTATTCCTTATTTTTGATAAATCATCTTTATTTAAATCAAATATTGAAAAAACTAAATAAACTATATAGATAATACACATGACAGCAGCAAACTGTTTAAGTTTTTGCCAAATAGCAATTATCACTAAAACAATAAAAATAAAAGTTATTTGAATAAAACCTGAATCTAAAAAAAACGTTTCAAACATAGACAATGAATTTAATTTGTATTTAATTCAAATAAATAGTTTAAAGATGTTATTATACCTATTGTTTGATTCAAATGATTTATAGAAATTCTTTCCCACTATTTCTAAGGAAAAAAATGAAAAAAACAGTTTTAACTATTCTTTTAAGTATATTGATTACATCTTGTAGCAATGAAACAAGTAAATCTTCTAAAAATAGATCTCAAAAAAGATTTGAAAATCATATCGACTCAGTTAGCTATGCAATTGGTTTAGATGTTGCAATGCGTCTTGAAGAGCAATTTAAAGATATTGATCATGACATGCTATCTCAAGCAATCAATGATTTCACAACAGGAAAAGAACTATTTCTTTCTGATAAAGAGAGACTAGCAGTAATAAAAAAATATAATGATATAACTGTTCCAAAATATAGAATGGATAAAGAAAAGCTTAATATTGTTGAAGGAGGAAAGTTTTTAGATGAAAATTTAAAAGTTGATGGAGTTATTGAACACAAAAGTGGAATTCAATATAAAGTAATCAAAGAAGGTACAGGACCTAACCCAGAGCCTAATGATAATGTTCAGGTTCATTACAAGGGAACACTTATTGACGGTACAAAATTTGATAGTTCATATGATAGAGGTGAGCCAGCGGTATTTCCTGTAAGTCGCGTTGTCCCTGGATTTTCACAAGGTTTATTATTGATGAACGTTGGAAGCACTTACCAATTTTTTATACCTGGTCATTTAGGATACGGTCAAGGAGATGGTCCTGGAGGACCAATGGCTGTAATGATATTTGAAGTTGAGATGCTTAATATTATTAAAGAACCAACTCAACAATAAACTTAACTTATAAAATTAAAAGCCTCATGAAAGTGAGGCTTTTTTATATAAATTTCTAATTAATAATATTATCTATTAATTTCATTTTTTGTTAATGAAATAGCAGTTAGGTAAGAGTCTTCATTATCTTTTAACTGTCTAGTATACATGTTACCATAAAGGCTAGCTTGAGAAAGTAAACCATAAAAAGAATTCGACATATAATACAATTCATTAAATTTATATTGATTTATTGTTCTACTTCCATAGAATGCTCCATCATACGAGTTATAATTAAAACTAACTCTAAATTCGTCTAAAATATCATTTCTAAAGCGAATATTGAAATGGTCAATTTCTGTTGATGTGGCATAATTGCGTTGTTTTTGATGATTATACATTTCAAGTAATATATTTTTTAATTCAATATTTTTTATAAGTTCAAACGAACCAGTAGATATAAGCTGGTTAAATATTCCATCTTGAGGAAAAAATGAAAAACCAACTTCTACATCTAATAATTTTTTGAGTATTTCAGCATCTGAATAAGTTGAATGATTTTTATCAATATCACTTTGAATTTCTGAGATAAGTTTATCTGAATTAATTAATGTTTTTAGAAGCTTTTCTATCTGCGTCACATCTGCTTCTAATGTATTTATAAGATCAGATAAATATTGATCTTTTTTTAATTCATTATCTTTTTGAGTCTGCCACTCTTCTGCATAAAAAGATAGTGCAATACCTAAAAAAACAGCTAAAAATTCTATCCCCCCTCTTGCAAGAATATTTTTCATTATTAAAGACCTTTATATTTTTTCTAAATTAGCAAATATGTGTGTTGAAGGACAGCATTTGAGTCTATTTTTTACCCTATATAAAATATACGCGGAACTACAAATCCGCTACAAGATAAAATAAGTCAATTCAGATTAATTTCATTACTAAGCTATTCAAAATTGTTCCTAAATATTTTTAATCATTCTTATACTTGAAATCTAAGAAGTTCATGGTTTGAAGAATAATCACTAATCTTATCATTCTTAATTTCAATGATTCTAGTGGCTAATGATGATATAAATTCTCTATCATGACTTGAAAAGACAATAGTCCCTTCAAACCTACTTAAAGCAAGATTTAATGATTCAATAGACTCCATATCAAGGTGATTTGTTGGTTCATCTAAAACTATGACATTTGGTTTTTGAAGAATAATTTTACCAAATATCATTCGTCTCTTCTCACCACCCGATAAAACTTTAATTGATTTATTAATGTGATCTTGTGAAAAAAGTAGACGCCCTAATGTTCCTCTGATAACTTGCATATCATCATCTTTTTGAGCCCATTTAGCCATCCAATCAATAAGTGATATATCGTATTTAAATTCTTCATTATGATTTTGAGCAAAATAACCAATGTTGACATTTTTGTTCCAGATAACTTTACCAGAGTCTATTTTTAAATTATTCATAAAACAACGAAGTAGTGTGGTCTTTCCGATTCCATTATTTCCTATAATAGCAATTCGTTCACCTGACTCAATATTAACTGAAAACCTTTTAATAACATCTAAATTATCAAAGCTTTTACTTAGTTTATCTACTTCAAGAGCAGAATTGTAAACTTTTTTATTTTGATTAAATTGAATAAATGGATATACGCGACTAGATTTTTTAACTTCTTCAAGTTTAATTTTTTTTAATTGATTAGCTCTAGAAGTAGCCTGTTTTGCTTTTGAAGCATTAGCTGAGAATCTTCTAACAAAAGATTCTAATTCTTTAATTTTTGCTTCTTTCTTACTATTCTCATTTGTTAGTAATGTTTTGGATAATGCAGATTCAACCATAAAATGATCATAATTACCATTATAGATTTGAAGTTTTCCATAATCAAGATCTACCATATGAGTACATACGTTATTTAAAAAGTGTCGATCATGAGAAATTACTATCATCATGCTATCTCTATTTTTTAATGTTTCTTCAAGCCATGAGATATTATTTAGATCTAAATTATTAGTTGGTTCATCCAAAAGTAAAATATCTGGATCTCCAAACAAAGATTGAGCTAGTAAAACTTTTAATTTTCTTTCTGGAGAAATATTTTTCATTATTAATGATTGTTCTTCAGTAGATATTCCTAAGCCAAGAAGTAATTCACCAGCATCAGATTCTGCACTATATCCATTCATATCTGCAAATTCAATTTCTAAGTTAGAAACTCTTAGACCTTCTTCTTCTGTCATTTTATCTAGAGCGTAAATACGGTCTCTCTCTTGTTTAATAGACCATAATTTTTTATGCCCCATCATTACACAGTCAATAATATTCTTTTCTTCAAACGCAAATTGATCCTGTGAAAGCATCGACACTCTTCTATCTTTTTGAATACTCACGTTTCCAGATGTTGGATCCAAATCTCCTGAAAGGACTTTCATAAAAGTTGATTTACCTGAACCATTTGCACCAATTAGACCATAAACATTACTTTTTGAAAAAGTAATAGATATATCTTCAAAAAGAGGTTTTTGTCCAAATTGAACTGTTAATCCACTAGCTGTTATCAATGTAAAACCCTAAAAAGTTATTTATAATAATAATAGTTAAAATAAATATCGAACGTAAAAATATAAAATAATTATTCAATAAAGTTGCTTAAAATTTAATGAAAGATTGACATGAAAAGTACTTTTATAATCTAAAAAAGAGTGGTCGGGGCGACAGGATTTGAACCAGTCTATCCTCCTCGACAAAAGTTGCGTGGGCCTACAATGGGACTACAATACCAAAAAAGCCCACGGATGTGGTAATCACTATAAATGTAGTTTCATTCCTATATGGCTATCTCTGAATCCTAATGCTTTGTAAAACTCTATAGCATCAGGTCTCTGTTTATCAGTCGTTAATTGAATCAAATGAGCTCCCTTATCTTTACTTCTTTTAATTGCCCATTTGAATATCTTTTTCCCAAAACCCTTTCCTCTAAATTTCTTGTGAATTCTTACTGCTTCGATTTGAGCCCTTAAACCACCTCGGTATGTCAAATATGGTATAAAGGTAAGTTGGAGGGTACCAATTATTTCTTTATTAAAATTCTCAAGAATGATTAATTCTTGGTTTTTATCTTGAAGAATATTTTGGAATGCATCATAGTAACTCTTTGGTAATGGAACTTTATAATCTTCTCTTTTGGAACCAAGTTCATCATCAGCTAACATTTTTACTATATTCGGTATATCACCCTCTTTTGCCTTTCTGAATATTAACTCCATATTATTCTGCATATTAAAATCTACACAAAATCCCACAAACAAAAAAGCCCCCGTGAGGAGGCTATTTAAGCCAAAGGCGTTTCATTTAGTCTTTATATCTTTCCTGAATATTCAGTCCACTGTAAGTAATCATCAATACTCCAAATCCACTAAAAAGATGTTGGGCACTTGTATTATCAATCCATCCGATAATTAAAGATGCAATCCCCATAATAAGGATACCATAATCAACATATTTCATTTCATTCTCCTTTATTTAACCCAGAGGCGTTTCATTTATTCTGGAAGCTCTGCAGATTTAATCTTTGGTGCTGGTTTTTCCCAATTTTTTAAATGCTGAACTATTGTTTCGTAAAAATTAATTAATCCACTTTCAAGGTGGTTAACAAAGAGCTTCCTACTTTCAAATTTTTTACCAAGGTAATTAACATATATAACATTAAAGTTTTTGATTTCTCTACCATACAATTTTTCATATGCATCTTCAATCTCATTAATAGGGACACGAAGAGGTTTGCTTACAAATTTTAATGATATATCAAACATCAACCCATTTTTGATGTGATTATAAAGTTCTGGATTCTTCCTTTCACATTTTAAAATTTGATTTTTAAGCCATGTTATTTGTGGCCTTGTTTTTCTATCTTCAGGTGGTTTTACCGAAACTGAATAAACAACATTTTTTCTTCCAAAATTGCTCCTAACAACTATATCAGAAACAGCACCATCTATCTGAAGGTTAGCTTCAACATATTTATTTTTAACAAGGCATCTCTTCTCATTGTTAATTCTTGCTTTAATATCTGTTTTATACTTTATAATACCTGATTTAACCATCAGACCAAGTTGCCTGCTTAATATTAGAGCCATATCTCTTTCTTCTTCAAGCCAACTGGAAACAGTCTCATCTACATCTGTATCATTTAACTTAAGTGAGGCACCAGCATTAATTTTTTGAGTAACATTAACCCATCCAGGTTTCATTTGGGTAAATCCTAAAATCCCAGATTTTGGTGATTCAAAATAATTAACAATTTCCTTCATTATCTCAACTTGGTCTTCATCAGAAATGTTTGTTTTGTTATCAATCAAGAGAATATGAGCTATTGTTAAGAGATAAGACCAAGAAAAGTGATATAAGGATACAGATTTAGGTGTTTTTACACTAACAGGTGATTGAGTTGGAAAATTAACAAATTGATTTGAGATTGTAAGAATTTTAGGAATTTTATATGCCTTAGCTATTTGTACGTAGTTTGCTATTTGGATTGGGTCTAATTCATTATTTTTATTCTTAACCTCAATAATAACTCCATCAATTATCTTTTTACCTCTTTCAATAAGAATTAACCCATCTACTCGTCTCTTATTAAATAAAGTAAATTCAACTTCACTAAAGATGTGGATTTTTCCACTGCCATTTAAATTAATCGTTTTAAATACAGACTTTTTAAACTCCTTAATCAATCTTAATCCAGATAATAAAATAGATGTCAATGCCATCTCGTCTCCTGGCTTATAAAATGGAATTAACCTTGCCTGCTGAAGATTAAATTGACTTGAATCTTCAAGACCTGATAAAAAAACATCAAAGTTTTTTCCGATAATCGGTGTTGGAATTCTTTCCATTATTATGAATTTATCCGTTATTTTCAGAACCATGTCTATTGTCCTGCCCGAATCGATTTTATATA